>TARA_R100000654_G_scaffold31482_1_pt1 | contig 15229 bp, 27 predicted proteins | sample TARA_R100000654 | Tara Oceans TARA_R100000654 (sample SAMEA2622473) | marine metagenome | biome: marine biome (ENVO:00000447); feature: surface water layer (ENVO:00002042); material: "saline water (ENVO:00002010), including plankton (ENVO:xxxxxxxx)" | depth 5 m
GTGTAAACCTATTCACAGCAGATGGCGATGGAGTAACTGGTGGTGACGGACATCCATTAGTAAGTGGTGGTAAAAACTCTAACAGACCTTCTACTGCGGCTGACTTGAATGAAACATCTTTAGAAGATGCTGTAATTCAGATCGGCAAGTGGACTGATGAAAGAGGACTAAAGATTGCGGCACGACCAAGAAAATTGATCGTACCTAGTGATCTACAGTTTACTGCTACACGCTTATTGCAAAGTGAGTACAGAGTAGGAACTGCTGACAACGATATCAATGCTATTAGAAGCAATGGTGTGATTCCAGAAGGTTTCTCAGTTAACAATTACTTAACTGATACTAATGCTTTCTTTATCATTACTGATGTACCTGATGGTATGAAACACTTTGTCAGATCACCTATGGCTACAAGCATGGATGGAGACTTCGATACAGGTAATGTTCGCTATAAAGCTCGTGAGCGTTACTCGTTTGGGGTAAGTGATCCACTCGGTGTTTTCGGTTCACCCGGAAGCTCGTAAGTAGTATCGAGAGTCCTAGTTACATCACACACCTATATAAAAACACCTTAAGCAAAAGTGGTTGTTAATTAGGACTCTCTTTTTTTCTAGGGATTAATTTTCTTTATCGACTGCCCTAGCAGACAGCCAAGACGATAAAGTATTACCCAATGGAGGGTATGTAAAATGGCGAATACAACATTTAAAGGACCAGTAAGGTCCGAAGCAGGTTTTGAGCAAATCTCAAAAAATTCAACAACTGGTGCAATTACCACAACTTTAGATATTGATGCTAGTGGTAATATTGCAACTACTGGTACAATCAATGGAGATAAAAATGTAGCTGATATAACAACTGCTACTTTTACTGTTACTGAAGCTCAGTCAGGTTCTATATTTACTTTGAACAGAGCTGGAGGAATAGTAGTAACTCTCCCAACAGCCTCCTCTGGCTTACACTACAAATTCATTGTAGGTACTACTTTTACAGGAACATTTAGTCTTGATTCTTCTACTGCAAACGAAGGATATAGTGATGCTTCAAATCTTTTGATTTTTGATAAAGATGCACCCGGAACAGTTAGTGCAAAACAATTTTATGCTGACGGATCAGATGATGACAAAATTGTAATGGATGCAGATACAAAGGGTAGATTTATTGGCGGTGTCATTGATGTTGTCGGTATATCAGCAGTAGGTGGTTCATTTACTAAATGCTGGATAGCTACTGGTCGTGTATATGGTGATGGCTCTCTAGCTACTCCGTTTGTGTAGGAGAATAAATCATGGCTGATGCAGTAACTTCACAAACAATACATGATGGTGAAAGAAACTGTGTTATGAAGTTTACCAATGTTAGTGATGGCACAGGCGAATCCGCAGTTGCTAAAGTAGATGTATCTGCTTTAAAAGCTAATGCGGCAGGAGTCTCTTGTTCTGAAGTTAGAGTAACAAGATTAAGTCATGCTATTGTCGGTATGTCAGTACAACTATTTTTAGATGCTACATCAAATGTTCTTTTGATGGAGCTTGCAGAAAGTAGTAATGGACATCTTGACTTTAAAGACATTGGTGGACTACCAAATAATGCAGGAAGTGGAAAGACTGGAGACATTCTTTTTACTACGAAGGGTCATTCCTCTGGTGATACTTATTCTATCACCTTAGAAATGGTAAAAGTTTATTCAGACTAATAGGAACGAGTATGGCTAATAATTATGTTATTTCTGAAACTGGTGAGTTTCCAGCACAATACAAAGTATTACATTTAGGAGAAGATGGTATCTATAGACCTATTTTTGGTCCTGATCCTGATCTCGAAGATGCACAGCGTAAATGTGCTGAGATGAATGGTGAACGAGCTAAAAATGATAAAGGTCATTTTATAGCAGATGATCCATCTACACCTGATGTCAATGAAGCTTATGTTGGCGGTAAGAAACCAGCTAAGAAAAAGACTAAAAAGAAAGTAGCTAAGAAAAAAGCTAAAAAGAAATAATACTAGTCATTATATATATTTATAGTACCCTACATTAGTGGGGTGCTATTTATATTAATTTATTAATTAACTAAGAGGATATTGAAATGCCGGGTGGACTCAATAAGAAAAAAAGAATGGATATGTATATGGGCGGTGGTGTAATGAGAAAGAAAGCACCAATGAGCATGATGTTTCGTGATGGTGGTAAAACCATGAATATGGATAAAACACCTATGTTCAAAGACCAAGTACAGAAAATGTATGGTGGCGGTATGACTCATGGCACGGGCAAAAAGAAAAAAGGCTAAAAATATACCCAGAACTACTAAGGGTAAAGGTGCAAATTTTAGACCTACTAAATCTGGCGCAGGCATGACTAAAAAGGGAGTTGCGGCTTATAGAAAAGCAAATCCCGGTTCTAAACTAAAGACTGCTGTTACTGGTAAAGTAAAGAAAGGCAGTAAAGCGGCAAAGAGAAGAAAGTCATACTGTGCTAGATCATTAGGTCAATTAAAAAGAAGCTCCGCTAAAACGAGAAATGATCCTAATTCAAGGATAAGGCAAGCTCGTAGGCGGTGGAAATGTTAAGGAAATTCAATGGCTACTAGTGGAACAACTGCATTTAATTTAGATATAGGAGATATTCTTGAAGAAGCCTATGATCTCTGTGGACTAGAGATGCGTACAGGATATGACTATAAGTCTGCTAAAAGAGCATTGAACTTAGTATTTCTTGAATGGCAAAACAAAGGATTAAACCTTTGGACTTTAGATCAAGCAAGTATAAGTGTTACTGCTGGAACTAATACTTATGATTTGCAATCTTCAGCTTTAGATGTAGTTGATGCTTTTGTTAGAACAGATGCTGGAGATATAGATAAACAAATGGATCAGAGACTGAAAAGAATATCTAGAACACAATATAATCATCAGTCAAAAAAATTAACTAGATCAAAACCTACTCAGTTTTTTGTAGATAAAAATACTGGAACTAATTCTATTGTATTGTGGGCAACTCCAGATGATGCTCAAGCATATAGTATTGTTTATGATTATGTAAAAAGAATAGAGGATGTAGGTATAACAGCCGCAAATAATGCTGATGTTCCTGCTAGATATCTACCTTGTTTAACTTACGCATTGGCTTTTAATTTAGCTTGTAAATCTCAAAACGCACAACCAAGAGTGCCTATGATAAAAGCAAGATATGATGAGCTTTGGAAAGATGTTAGTGAGGCTGATAGAGAAAAAGCAAATGTTAAGTTTGTTCCTAATCTATCTTATATGAACTAGTATGTCTTACGCAGTAGGAAAAAGAGCATTAGGTATTTGTGATAGATGTGGTTTTACTTATAAACTAAAAGAACTTTTTTTTGAGGTAAGAGATAGAACTAGAAATGGATTGAGAGTTTGTAAGTATTGTCTTGATGAAGATCACCCACAACTAAGAATAGGTGAAGTCGAAACTAATGATTTGCAATCTCTATTTAAGCCAAGACCAGACACAGGTGAAAAAGAATCTACAAGATATTCTGCTTTTAATCCTATAGGTGGAGGTCTTGCACAGTTTGGATCAAGCACAATGAATTTAAAAATGACTGGTGAAATAGGTAAATTAGAAGTGAGTACAAGCTAATGGCATGGACATTTACAACTTTAAAAACAGCAATACAAGATTATACTAATAATACTGAAACTACATTTGTTAACAACTTAGATGAATTTATAGTAGGTGCAGAAGATAGAATACAAAAACTGGTTGAACTACCAATTTTTAGAAAGAATGTTACTGCAACTTTAACTGGTGATAATCAATATTTGACAATGCCTACTGATTTTCTAGCACCATATTCACTAGCTGTAGATAATAATGGATATGAGTATTTAAATTTTAAAGATGTATCTTTTATAAGGACATCTTTTCCTGTAGCTACTACAACAGGTGTTCCTAAATATTATGCTATTTTTGATGAAAATAGTTTTATAGTAGCACCAACACCAAGTTCTGGATTTACAGTAGAGCTACACTATAGATACAAACCTACATCTATAACTACTGCTAGTAGTGGCACTAGTTGGCTAGGAACAAATGCACATGATTGTTTGTTATATGCTTGTCTAGTTGAGGCTTATACCTTTATGAAAGGTGAAGCTGATATTATAAAAAACTATGATGATAGATTTATGCAAGCTATTGATAGACTAAAAGTGTTGGGTGAAGGAAGAAATACAAACGATTATTTAAGAACAGGAACACCAAGAAAAGTAGTTAACTAATGCTTCAAAAACCATTAGAAGAGTTAGAAGGTAAAAGTATTGCCCTAGTTGCAATGGGTCAGAGTCAAATAGACTTTCATCTATCTCAAGTACATAGCTATAAGTTCGATGAAGTATGGGCAGTAAATGCAATGATTGGTGTTTTAAAACAAGTAGATAGAGCTTTTATTCTCGATCCAATGAGTAGATTTTTGGATACAGAAGATGCAGGCAATATGACATCGATGATGAGAGATATGTTGCCTAAAGTTAATTATCCAATATATTCTTGTGATATTGATAGTAGAGTTCCTGCTGTTCAGGAATATCCACTAGAACAAATTGCGAACTATGCAGGTAGTGCATACTTCAATAATACAATAGCTTATGCAATAGCTTTTGCTATATGGTCCAAAGTAGGTCGATTATCAATATTTGGAGTCGATTTTACTTATAAATCAAATATGCACTTTGCAGAAGCAGGAAGAGGATGTGTAGAGTTTTGGATAGCAAATTGTATAAATAGAGGTATAAAGGTAGCAGTAGCACCTAGATCATCTCTTTTAGATACAGATGTTGAGCTAACACAAAAACTATATGGATATCATAGATTAGATGATCCTGTAGTTACATATCAAGATGAATCAGGTATAAAGGCTTGCAAATGGTCGCAAGTCGAAAAAGAAGAAAAAAAACCTGTAGGCATGATAGGCAGAGAAGATATAGAATTAGAGCCTGTCGAACCAGAAAAATACTAACTGGAGAGTTTGGTGAACACAGATAAGTTCGAGATATCAATAGGTGATTTAGGAGTAAAAACAACTAACTATAGAGGACACTCTGTAGAAGAAGTTGCAGATATGGCTGTTTCAAGACTTGTTTCTATAAGCGATACAGCACCACATCAAATCAAAGCGCAGGCACACGCTTTTAAAAATCAATGCCACACAGTAATTACCTATTACATGAATGAAGCTATCAAGAATCATATGTGTACTATAGGTAATCAATTAGAAAAACAAGGTCATACAGACCTAGCCAATATCATTAGGAGATTATAACTATGGCTATCACCCAAGCTATGTGTACCTCATTTAAGAAAGAACTACTTGAGGGTGTTCACAATTTTAAGAACTCAGGCGGTAATACATTTCGTTTAGCTTTATATGACAGTTCAGCAACAATGTCAGCCGCAACAACAGCCTACACTACTTCAGATGAAGTAAGTGGAACTAACTATACAGCTAAAGGTAACACTTTAACTCGTGTTGACCCTACAACATCAGGAACTACAGCTTTTACAGATTTTGCTGATCTAACATTTGGTACAGCTACAGTAACAGCGAGAGGTTGCATGATATACAATGACTCAGCTTCTGGCGATCCAGCAGTAGCAGTTTTTGATTTTGGCGGAAATAAAACCTCTACAGCAGGTAGTTTTACAATTACATTTCCAGCCGCAGATGCTTCTAACGCAGTAATAAGAATAGCGTAAGAAATGTCAACTGAAGGCTGGGGTCGAGGCACATGGGGTGAAGGTCCGTGGGGTCAACCATCTCAACAGAATATATCTTTTTCTATTACAGGTGTAGGAAGTACAGGTGCTGTAGGTACTTGTGTTGCTTCAATACCTAAATCAGTAGATGTAACAGGATTTTCTGCAACAGGTAATCTAGGTGCTATAGCATCAGTTGTTGGTAATTCTAATGTTACTGAAGCAGGAGTAGCAGGAACTACAGCATTAGGAACAATAACAGCATCTATACCAGTAACAGTAACAGAAACAGGTGTATCTGCTACAAGTGCATTAGGTTCTATTGCATCAGTAATAGGTACTTCTAATGTAATAGAAACAGGAGTGGAAGGCACAGGAGCAGTAAATACTCTAGTTGCTTCTAACCCTATAACATTTTCTATTACTGGTACAACATCTACAGGTGGAGTGGGTACTACAACAGCCGCAGGTGTAGCAATAACAGGAGTATCTGGAATTGCATCTACAACTTTCTTGGGTGATGAACAAGTTGTAATACCTATAACACAAGCTATTACAGGTGTAGCAGGTACTGGTAATATAGGAGAGGAACTTGTAACAGGTGAAGGTTTTGTAGTAGAAACAGGAGAAGTTGGTACTGGTTCAGTTGGTTCTGTAACTATATCCGCAGGAGCAACAGCACCAGTAACTAGTGTTATTGCTACTGGAGCAGTAACAAGTTTAATCGTATGGGGTGAAGTAGATGATGCTCAAACTCCAAATTATCAATCAGTAAACGACAGTCAAACTGTCGATTGGCAAGAGGTAGCATAGAAAATGGCAACTTATATAAATGACTTAAGACTAAAAGAAATATCTACAGGTGACGAGTCTGGAACATGGGGTACGAGTACGAACTCTAATTTAGAGCTTATTGCGGAAGCATTTGGTTATGGTACAGAAGCTATAACTACTAACGCAGATACACATACTTCAACTATTGCAGATGGTGCAAGTGATCCAGTAAGAAGTATGTATGTTAAGTATACAGGAGCTTTAGACTCTGATTGTACTATAACAATAGCACCAAATAATCTTTCAAAAGTTTGGATGATAGAAAATGCCACAACTGATTCAGGAAGTTCTGGACCTTATAATATAATTATATCTCAAGGTTCTGGAGCTAATGTAACAATACCTAACTCAGCAGTTAAAGTAATATTTACTGATGGTGCTGGTTCAGGTGCGGCAGTAACTGATGCTTTTACAGATTTAGATGTAGGAAACACTTTAAAAATATCAGGCACAACTCCGACATTGACTATAGGAGATGCTGGTGCAGAGGATACCAAAATAGTCTTTGACGGCAATGCGCAAGACTTTTATGTTGGTCTTGACGATAGTGCTGATGACTTAGTTATTGGTAAGGGATCGGCAGTAGGTACAACACCAGCTTTATCTATAGATGAAAATATGAACGCTACTTTTGCTGATGGTACTTCTGATGTAGATATAGCATCACATGATGGCTCTAATGGTTTGAAACTAGGTGGTACTCTTGTGACAAGTACAGCCGCAGAACTTAATGTAATGGATGGTGGCACAGCCGCTAGTTCAGTAACACTTGCAGATGCCGATAGAGTTGTAATTAATGATGGCGGTACAATGAAACAAATAGCAATGACTACTCTTGATGCAGATAGGTTTACAATAACTACAACTGCACCTACTGATGGAACAGGCAAAAGAACTGGTCATGTCTTTTATGTCGTATAAAAACAAAGAATAAAGAATGGCTATTAAGATATGGGATGGTGACTCTTTAGAAACACCCAATCCAATAATAATAAAAGTAACCAATGGAAATCATAGGTTCGTAAATTTTGCTGTTGTAGTAGAAACAGATGGTTCATTGACTACATTTTATAATGCTATTCATGCTACATCTTCAAATACAACAACAACTTTTAGTACAAGTAAATCGACAACAACAACTTTTGCAACAACAGTTTCTACTAGTAATAGTACAACAACTACTTTTAATACGACTGCTTCTACAACAAGAACAACTGCTACAACTTTATCGACTACTACTACTTTTAGCACTAGCAAATCAACTACTACTACTTTTGGTACATCTAAAAGTACAACAACTAGTTATAATACAAATACAAGTGTGACTACAAATACAAATAGAAGCACATCTAAATCGACTACTACTACTTTTAATACATCTTTTAATACAACTTTTACTACTGGTTTTGCAGATGAAAGCACTCAATTTGTTACAACTACTACATTAAGTACAACAAGAAGTACCTCAAAAAGCACAACTACAACTTTTAATACAAGTTTCAATACAACTTTTTTGAGAAGCACTTCTACATCCAGAACCACAACAACTAATTTTAATACGACTTTATCTACTACAACGACATTTAATACTAGTACAACAACATTAACTTCATTTAATACTACGACTACATTCGATACTGAAATATCTACTAGTAGAACTACGACTACAACTAATAGTACAACTTTCAATACTACGACAACTACTACTACAACTTTTAATACTACAAAAACTACTGCAACTACAATTTTTGAAAGAACAACAGCAACAGGAAATACAGGAACTTTATTTCAAACACAAGTAGCATCTGCTAATGCACACAATGCTAGATATTGGGATGGAGATTCTTGGGAAGAGGATTAATAAGGAGAGTAAATAATGGATATTCAGGGAGAGTTGAATAATCTTAAAGAAGCACACAAAACAAGTGAAAGAAGAACAGAAGAAACATTATCTATAATAATTGAGCATTTCAAAGAAATGGAAGAAAGAATGGAAGCTCTAGAAGAAAAGGTAAAAGATAATGACTCTTGAAACATTAGCCTTTAATGATGTTCTAAATGATGATACAGCACATTTTTTTAAATCAGGAAATATAAGAAGATCATCTAAAAATAAAAGATTAAGTAAGTTACATCAGCTATTACCGGAAAAAGGTAATCATGAGACAAACCTAGAGTATGACATTTGGTACGACTTTAAGAACGAACCTAAAATAAGAGGTTATGTCTACACAGATGTAATGACAAAATTTATTTATTTGAAACCAGCTTCTAGTATGTTTTGTGAGTCAGTTATTAAAGAAGCTATAAAACAAGACATAACAGAAGAGGGTGAAGCAATATTCCAAGATATTCTAGATACTCCTAATGATAAATATAAGTTAAGTAAATCTGATGCAGAATATCCTTATGTAATATTTCTTCCCGGAACTAACATATTGTTTGATGTTATAGACGAAGAAAGAATAAAAAATGCAGTTGAAAAAGATGGTGCTAAATTAAAACTACATCCCTTAACATCACCATTCGCTGTATCTTACCTAAAAGATCAATATGGAAAAGAAAATTTAATAGATAGAAAATTATCAGGGCATGATGTTTTAAAGAAATCTAAAATAGTAGGAACATTCAGTAATTCAGAGATGGGATTAGTTGCATTAGCACAAGGTAGCAAAGTAAATATCTTTGATAAAAGAAATATAGTAGGAAAAACATATACACCTATTTATAATGTATTGTGGAGAGAGAAAGAAGCTAATATAGAAGAACTAAAAAGATTACTGTCTTGTGACTTCTGTGGTTTAGTTTCGTACTTATCAAAAAACCCAGAACAAAAAATAAAAAACTTCTGGGATTTTTTTAAGGATGTGATTCATGTTAAACCTAAAAAACCTAAAAGTCTTAATACTGGAAAAAAATAATCTTTTAAAGCTAACAACTAATTCATTAGATCAGAATAATCCAGAGATAAAATACAAGGTAATAACTAAAGATAAAGTATCTAATAGTATTATTGGAACTGCATTATCAAATATTAAAGAAACTACACTTGTTATAAAAAGTGGTTTAGTTTTAAATTTAACTAATAAAGATTTACCAGCAAAAAGAAAGTTAAATAAATATGATATTTGTGTAAGTAGACAAGCTGTATTCATAGACCATGATAGAATAAAAGTACACTATCCTTATGTTAAGGGTAAGTTGCATAAAAAGATATTAGACCTGTCTATATTCTTTATTAATCCCAAAAGATGGGATCAGATTCCTGACAAAGATACAGGAATAATTTCAGGCAAAAAGAAATTAATAATGCCTAGATATATGAATCATAAAGATGATGTTTTATTTTCAGAAGAATCTACTGCGGCTATTGATGCTTTGCACTACGGAGTATTAGGAGAACAGGCTTCTGTATATAATTATGTAAATGCTATTGAGAAAAATGAAATAAATGTTTTAGAAACTTATGCTTATTGTTTTGATAAATTGCTTCCTTATATAAAAGGTTTACCTAAGAAAGAAAAAGATCGTGTTAAATATTTAGGAAACAAAACAAAAATTAGAATATCAAACACTAGAGAAAAACTACATGAGTTAAGGAATCTTTAATGGCTCGTTAACTTTTACAGAAATTAATTAACGAGGTTTTAGAATGGCAATAAAGATTTGGGATGGTAGTTCGATTGGAACACCAAATCCTATAATTGTAAAAGTTACTGATGGAAGTTTGCGTTTTGTCAACTTTGCTGTTGTTATAGAAACAGATGGTTCTCTTACAACTTTCTACAATGCTATAAAACAAACTACAAGAAATACAACAACCACATTTAGTACAACTAATTCAACGACTACAACTTTTAACACAACTCGTTCTACAACAACATCAACATCTACAACTAATAGCACTACGACTACTTTCAATACAAGTAAGTCAACTACTACTACTTTTAATACAACTAGATCGACTACGACTTCGTTTAACACTACAACAACTTTTGGAACTTCTAGAACGACTTCTTTTACAACTTCGTTCAATACAAGTTTCACAACTACTTTTAGTACAAACCTTCCGGGTAAAGGAGGAGGTTCTCAGAATACTTCTCGTACTACATCTCAAGGTACTTCTCGAACTACTTCTGTTACGACTTCGTTCAACACTAGTAGATCGACTGCCACAAGTGTAAGTACGACTACAACTTTTTCAACAAGCAAAAGCACAACTACTACTTTTGGAACAAGTAATAGCACTACGACAACTTTTAACACGACAACTACATTTGACACTACTGTTGAAACAACTGCTAGTACGACTACTACATTTAATACAACGACTACTACAGCTACAACAATATTTGAAAGAGTTACAGCTACAGGAAATACAGGCTCATTAGTTGCAACAGAAGTAGCTTCTGCTAACGCACATAATTCTAGATATTGGGATGGTGATTCATGGGAGGAAGATTAGAATGACAATGACTGTAACGAAAATTAACTATAGTGATATAGACCAAACAATTTTCGAGGAATGTTTTAATAAATCATTACCTTATTTTGATGGAGATAAACCAAACATAATATGGGATGAATTTAACTTGACTGTTAGTTCTAGCACAGCAGACAAGCTTGAAGCTATAAGAACTCTATTTAAAGACAGAGAAGGCAAAGATGACTTTGCTATTTTTAAATTAGATATAGATGGAAGAATAGTAAATTATGGTTGTGGCAGAAGAGAATTACAAGGCAATAAAATGTTTAACCATGAACTAGACTTGTATAGAGAAGATGCTGGTGGCAGTCAAGGTTGGTGTTATACTTTAGAGTATCATAAGGTAACAGATGAATTTTATAGAAGTGTTTCTGAAAACTGTGCTGAATCTAGTGTATGGGTTGTAGAAGGTTCTAATATGGAACAAACATATATTGATTGCGCTAGTTCTGGATGGATTGAATATACTAATCCTATAACTATAGAATACCATGACAAAGGATTTAAATATAAAAAACTAGTGGTAACTTTTAAAGGATGATTTAAGTTACTATAATGGTGAGGAGAGAGAGTGATGGCTAAAAAAATTATAATAGATAATATCTATTTGAAAGAAAGTAATATAGAAACACCAAATCAGGTAGAAATTTTTGGCAAAGAAATTGCTGAAGTTAAATGTGACTTGTCTTGTCAATCTGATTTTAAAAAAATATTTTTTGATGAAAAAGAAACTTATGAAGTTGGTTTGTCTTTTCAGATAGCTTCGAGTTGTAAAGTTGATCAATATAATTTGCACTTATATACACTTAACTTTATACAATCTGGTCTATTTAGATTAGAAGGTTATAAAAAAGAAGATGAAGTTCTAGAAGTATTAGCTGTAGAAATTCCTAACATACTATTTCCTTATGCTAGGCTTCATGCAGAATTAATTACCAAAAGCACAGGACTTCATCCAGTCTTGATGCAAGAGATAAACTTTAAAGAAATCTATTACAAAGAAATCGGCAAAAAGTACAAATAATGTTTACTTTTGAAGAGCTAATAGAACCTTTACCTTTAGATGATTTTTACAATATTTATTACAAAAAAAGATCGTGTGTAATAAAAGGTAATGATTTTAGAAAAGATTTATTTTCTAAGATAATTACTTGGCAAAAGTTTTCTAGATATATAAACAATGATAGAGCTGTTTCTGGTTTACAAGCTATCTTGCCTGATGGAAGAAAGCTGTGCATGGAAAAATTAAATTTATATAAATCTAAAAAACCTGCATGGTGTAAAAAAGATTATTATGAAAAGAAGTTTTTGCATGATATATGGAATAATCATGGCTCAATAATTTTAACTAAAGCATCTTTACTTACTCCTGAGATATCTAGTATTGCAGGAGCTATTGAGGAACATTTTGGTGGCGCGGCTGATGCACATTTTTATTGTAGCTATAGTGAAAAATCTAATTCATTTAAAGAACACGCAGATTTAGATGATAATTTTTTAGTTCATGCTAATGGAAGTGTTAGATGGACTGTATATAATTCTTTAGAAAATAAAGAAGATGATATAACAGAACATGATCTAACAGTAGGTGATTTACTTTATATACCGAAAGGTTTGAAACATAAAGCTATACCTTTATCAAAAAGAATATCTATATCCGTACCATTGAATCAAGGTATAACAGCAAAGCCATTGGATAGAACAGTTTATGACTTTTCTTAATCCTGCTTCAATAGCACTTGTAGGAGCTTCTACAAAGACTCTTAAAGAAGCTATATCTCAAAACAAGTATTGGGGTGCGGCTTTAAGAGATTCGCTCTTAGAAAGCTTTACAGGAGATATTCCTTTATATCTTATTACTAAACATGATTCATATGATGATTTACCAGCATCTCCTGATTTAGCAATAGTTGCAGTACCAAACATTATTGAAGAAGTAACTAAGATTGTAAATAAAGGTACAGATAAGATTATAGTTATCAATACTTTAGATGCCTTTACAGAAAGAAAGTTATATAAAATTGTAAAAAACAAAGCAACAATTCTTGGTCCTAATTGTTTAGGTGTTCATTGTGATGCTTATTCTACTTTTCTTTTAGGAAGAAAAACTACTGGAGATATAGGTTTAGTTACACAAAGTGGAGGTGTTGGTGAAGCACTATTAGAAAATGTTCCAAACTTGAGAACAGTAATAAGTGTAGGTAGCGCACAACATTATACAATAGAAGATGCAATACAATCATTGAGGGAAGAACCTAATATAAAAAGAATTGCATTGTATTCAGAAAGTTATATACCAGAAGATGAAGATATAATTACTCTAATGCCTAAATATAATGAGGCAAGTGTTAAAGCTGTTTATGATCATACAGGTTTGACTCTAGAAAAAAATAATGCAATCAATAACTTAAATGATTTTATAAAAGTTTTAAACGAAAAAGTTTTAGTATGTAGTAATTCAGGAGGTTGGCTTTGTTTATATGCTGGTCAAAATCCTAATCAAAATATGACATTGATTGACACATCTGCTTGTGGCAATCCTTTGTCTAAAGCTATAGAAATGCAAGAAGGATACACTAGAGCTATTATATTTTTTAATAAATATGATGACTATCCAGAAGAACGATTAGATGCAAGCAAGCTTTCTATACCTTACGAAATAATAAAAAGTAGTGATTTATAAATTAAAAGTTTTAAAAAAAATAGGGGAAATATATGATTGAATTTATAGGTTGGGTAGCAATAGTAGTAATGGTAGCATCAATAATAGTAGCAGTTACACCTACACCAAAAGACAATGAGCTGGTAGGTAAAGCGTACAAATGCCTAGAAGTATTGGCACTTAACATATGGAAAGCAAAGGACAATGAGAAAAAATAGACATTCATGTATGAGAGCTGGTAGAAAGACTAGGACTAAAAAGAAATCTAAGTCTAGAGTTAATGAAGCTGGTAACTACACGCAACCCGGAAAAAGAAAAAGAATATTTAATAGAATTAAAGCAGGTTCTAAGGGTGGCAGACCCGGACAATGGAGTGCTAGAAAAGCACAGATGTTAGCAAAAGCATATAAAAAAGCAGGTGGAGGTTACAAGTAATGCAAATGAAAAAGAGAATGACTTATAAAAAAGGTAAGAAAACAACAAAGAAAGCAACAAAGAAAAAAGTTATGATCAAAGGTGCAGATGTATCTGCTTTAACAGCTAGACAGCAAGCAACCATGAAAAAACACTCTGTCCATCACACAGGCAAGCACATGAAAATGATGACTGCTATGATGAAAAGAGGTAAAACATTTACTCAAGCTCATAAAGATACTCAGAAAAAAGTAGGAAGTTAATGCCTTTAAAAAAATCACAGAGGTCGCTAAAAGCTTGGACTAAACAGAAATGGACCACACCAAGCGGAAAAAAATCTTCAGAAACTGGTGAAGTATATGCTCCTAAAGCACAAATCAACAGATTAAAATCTACTTCTAAAGGAAGAAGTAAATTAGCTAGAGCTAATAGAAAAAAAAGAGAAGCAACAAGAAAAGGTAAACAACACGCAAAACATGGATTACATAAAGGGAAAAAAAGATAATGTATGAATACAGTTGTAAAGTAGATAGAGTTGTAGATGGTGATACAGTTGATGTCATACTAGATTTAGGTTTTGATATTTTGTATAGAACTAGAGTTCGTTTATATGGCATTGACACTCCAGAGTCTAGAACTAGAGATTTGGATGAAAAAGCAAGAGGTAAGCTCGCAAAAAAATATTTACAAGATGCTATAGATGCTGGCGATCAAGTAGTTATACAAACAAAACTTAAAGACTCGAAAGGTAAGTTTGGAAGAGTATTAGGCGATGTTGTTGTAGATGGAAAGAATATTAACCAGTCTATGATTCTTGATAACATGGCTGTTGCTTATCATGGTCAAAGCAAAGAAGATATAGAACTAGGGCATTTAGCTAACAGAGAACTTCTCATAGAGGCTGGTTTACATACACCAGTAGAATAGTGAATGAAGCAATAGAGTTTATCAATCAAGTAGGATTTCCCATAGCAAGTGCATTGGGTTTAGGTATATTTATATGGAAACTAATAAATAGAATTATTGATGGCATGGAACAAAAGATTGATGTAGTTGACGAAAAAGTAGATGCCAGTCTAAATGCTATGGAAGAAAGACT
>TARA_R100000654_G_scaffold1692_5_pt1 | contig 15187 bp, 26 predicted proteins | sample TARA_R100000654 | Tara Oceans TARA_R100000654 (sample SAMEA2622473) | marine metagenome | biome: marine biome (ENVO:00000447); feature: surface water layer (ENVO:00002042); material: "saline water (ENVO:00002010), including plankton (ENVO:xxxxxxxx)" | depth 5 m
GTAGTTTACTAATTTATCGTTTAGGCTTGTTTTATATGTAAAGCTTGAATCTTTTACAACAACAGGCAGTGTTTTATTTTCATCTCTGATCCATATATCTTCTGACTGAAATAACTGTCTCATAGTTTCATTATACTCATCTCTTAAAAATCCTGTGTTTAGTGTTAAGCTTTTTGTTGTCAATACGTCTTGAACAATATTTGAAGGATTGTAATTATTATATGAAACACCACTTGTAGATGATGTAAGAGTGCTTGTAATAAAGTTATCTCTTTTTACGTTAAAATTATCAGTTCTCTTCTTGTTAAAATATAAATCTTGTACTGCTCCAAATTTATTTACAAAAGATATTTTTACTTGAGTGTATTTAGGTTCACAAGTAAATATTGGATATATAGTTTCTGTTGCAGATGAGGTTTCTGTACTGTATGTCGATACAGAAGTGTTTGAAGATACTAACTCTATTTTACTTGCTTGAACTGTACTTGATATATAAGCAATATAATCATTTGAATTTTCTGTAACTGGAACTCCAGATAAAGGTGTAATGGATTTACTATCTGCTACTGATTCTACACCTGCACCATCAATCGTATAAAATATAACATTTGTTACTCCGTTTGGACCTTTGTATATAGGAATGTAATATTGTATATTTTCTGGTATGTATAAATAATTATTGCTAAACATTTTAGATGTTGTCAACGTAGAGTTAAGACCATCTTCAAAATAGGTGTAGCCTTTTGTTGCTATTCCATAAGCCGTTGTTGAAGAAGGTGTATCAAGATCACTATATTGATTTGTTTTTACATAATACCACCAACAAGTTGTAGATATAGAATTATAATCATTATCATATACTAACGTTATATAATCTTGTATTAGCTCTGATATTTCAAACCTAACAGTATTGTTAGAATCAGGATTAGATTTTGTAATCGTATATTGTGGCTGTGTAGGTTGAGAACTAAAACTTCCCGTCCAACAATATAAATTTAAAGTAGAGCTAGATAGTGTTGCCATTGATGTCTTTTTCTATATAACTTAATTAATAAAATTAGTATCAATACACATCAACACCAGAACAACTACCAAAGTTATAAACTGCTCCTGGTCTAACACCTGATGGTCCTCCAGAATATCCTATTTTAAAATAGTTTCTGTTTTCGTTTACTCTAAAGTTTGTTTCAGATGTTGGTGCATATAAAGTACTTAAACTAGGATCACTATATAAATATGTATTGTCACCAAAAACTCCTACATAATAAACATTTAAATCATAAGTATTTAAAGTATTACAAGCTGTTGTCTCATCAGAAGCTGAACTAGTAGATATTCTCATAACTTTTATATTAGAAGGTCTATCTTCTGATGGAGGTGGAGGAGGATTAACAAAAGCATCACAAGAAGCACAATCTCTAAAGTTAACTAAATCGTCTATGTTTATTGTTGATGTTACACTTGCAGTTGTAGAATCTTCATAACAAACACCATTATATACAACACTTGGATATTGCTCTTGAAATTGTGCAGCAGTTAAATTATCTGTATGACCAAATACTATTGTTTGTGATGCGTCATCACATTGTTTGTATGTTCTTTTTCCAGCAAGTGTTGCTGATGGAGGTGCAGAACCACCACCTATACAAGTTGCACAATCGTTAAATGATGTAGGAAATAAATCTTCAAATACAGAAGCATCAGGACTATACGCACTTGTGTCACCTACGTTATTGTGTAATTTAAATATTATACTTCTACAGTTTTGTGTATTAGCACCAATTCTAAATACATTTGGTAAATCTGAATCTGATACAACATAAAACAGAGAACCAGCAGTATTACCACATTGTCTATATGCACCATAATATTTATTAGGATCAATTACTTGTGTTTCTTCTGGTTCAATATCACCAACACATTCTTGACAAGTTCCATAAGGTTGCGCTCTATGTAAGTCTGATTGTGTGACAGAAAAAAAGCCACTTGGTAAATTATCAGTATCAGCAAATACTTTTGTTACAGTATAACAACCAGCACCACCAGTTTGTCCAAATCCATCAAATCTTAATACTGTGTTTAATGAGTAATCAGGGTCTGAATCTGTAAATATTATGTTTTCTAATCTACCAGCATTTGTTTGGTCAGGACATCTTGTAATAGCTAATTTTTGTATGCTTGATGTTGGTTGACTTGCAGGTTCACCAGCGCATCCGTGATTAACACAATCTTCAGCAATACCACTTGCCTCGATGTATCTAAAATTACCATCAGCTCCTGAACCTGTTGTACCTGTTGTGCTATCTGAATAACTACCTGCTGATAAAGCTCCTGTTCCATCTGCATTAGCAAAGAATTGGCTACTAGCACAAAAAGCAGTTTTAGCATTTCTATCACCGTGTATTGTTACAGTAGTACCTGAAGTACAAGCAGTGTTACTTGCTGAAGCTGTTGAAGCAAATCTTAGCGTAAAGCTTGGTCTAGCTTCCCAAGTTATTTGTCTTGCAGTGGTAGAAGTTAAATCTGTAACTCCTGTACCACTTACCTTACAATTATAAAATACATCACCAGCACTTGTTTGTGTTTCACCACCACCTCCAACTTCATTGATGATTAGTTCAGATGATGTTTCACCACTTATGTTTGATTGACTACCTGATGAACTACCTTTGGTCCATTGGTAAGTTGGGTTTGTTATATTTTCTGCTACTGCAACTAATTTTACTCTTTGTGATACAAAAGCAAAACCTTGATTATTACCGTCAACTGTTGACATACTTATTGTTACTCTTGCACTAGATGTAATTGTTGTTGTAGGTGAAATATCACCACCACAAACTTTTATAGACGATACATAACCAGGAGGATAACTATTAATGTAAGCGTAGTGTTCTTGTGGAGTTCCATCACTACAAGTAAGTATAAGTTTATACCAGTTATCAGTACCACCAAAAGGAGAAGATAAATTGTTGTCAGATGCTCTTTGTGTATATAGTATAGCACCCTCTGTTATAGCACCATTGTAATATACTTCAGTGTCAGCAATTAAATCACAAGGGTTTAGTCCTTGTGGTCCAGCCACTGTAGAAAATGATGACGATACAACTCCTGTATTAGGAACGTTACTTGATTCTTCTATATTACAAGATGTAACAATAGTAGGACAAAGTACATAACCACTAATTCTTCCATCTGCTTCAGCACCAATTATACCATTGTTGTTTGAACCTATCTTATAATATTTACCGTCACTTGCATAAGGTGTCTGTAATGATTGGTCACTAAATAAAGTTACACCGTTACCAAGAGCAGATTGACCATCTAATAAAACAAAGTAAGCTGTAACTGATGCAGTATCTGCACAAGCAACAGTAGCAACTGTTCTTCCTGTAGGAGAAACTAAAACTGTATCTGGAGTTTCTGATGTTTGCTCATCATATATTTTTACAGAAGTAGAAACTGTAGGACTTATTTCGTTTAATGTAAGTGTAAATGTTTCGAAAGGTTGTTCGCTTGTTGTATCTTTTACTGCTTCAAATACTTCTTGTGCAGTATTGTTATATACTTGAAAAGAACCTGTCAAACCGTTTCTTACTAAATCATTTGCAGATATACCTGTTATTGTAAACGGAACAGCAGTATTATCTGGAATATTTTGTGTTGTCAAGTCTATTGTAAATGTATTCCCTTCTGTTACAGATGTAACGTTTGGCGTTAATATATAGGTTTCACTTAAAGCCAATGTACCTGTTAGTGTTGAAGCTAATGTTACGTTAGCTGAACCGAATGTACCACTAAAACTAGCAGTAGAAGCTGCAAGTGTTGGACTTGCTGTATATCCTGTAGCAACTGTTAAAGCAATAGTAAAACTGTAAGAGTCTCCAGCTCTACCCTTTACTTCAAATATTTCTGTTTTAAGTTTTTGTAAATTGACTGTTTGAGATGCTTGTATAGCAGAAGCTTTTGTTACAGTACCTGAATAACCAGCAGAAGAAAAAGATGGTGCTATATCATTAGTAATTGTGAGTCTTGCATAATATTGAGTTGTTGTTGCCCAAGATACTACAAATGCAGTGGCAGTAATTGTATTACCGTCTGAATCTGTTGTGCTACATCCATAAGATACTTCTTGATTTGTTACACCTCCACCTAAGGTAACAGTTATATTTATATCTGCTGTTGTACCTGATGCACCAGTACCAGTCCAAGTATAAGTTCCTGAACTTGTAAAGTTGACTGGTATAGCTCTAAGTGTTATAGGAGAACCAGAAGTTCCTTGACCTGGACTGTCTGATGTACTACCATCTGCGTTAACTTGTACTATCTTTAGTTGGTATGTATCAGTATCTGAAGTAGTAACTACTTCGCTTCCTGCACCAACTACATAATAAGGACTTCTGCTGTTTATTTTATTTACTGCCATCTGTATTTATTTCTGATTGTAAGTCTTTTAAATAACCTTCTTTTATTTCTTGTGTTATTTCATCTTTATATTTTTGATCTACAAAATCTATTATGTTTGCACCTTGATACCCAAATCTTTTTATAGTACCTCTTGTAGCAATAGCATCTTGTATTGACTTTATCATTTTGACTTTGCTGTTTTGTTTGTTTAATGGTTGTAAACCTTTGGCAGCTGCCCATTGTTCTATTTTACTATAAGGTGGTCTTTTGCCAGGTTTTCTACCTTTTTCTATAGATTCAAAATAATCAGCTGCAAAGATGTCTAGTGTGATACTTTTTGTGCTTGCATAAACAGTACCTCTGACACTATTTCTTAATTTTCTTGTTGCATTAAGTTTTTTCTGATCTATCTGATTCTTTATTTCAGTAGTTAATTTTTTACGTATTCTGTTTAAGGCTTCAGCTGTAAATGTATAGACCATTAGCAAATAGATAATTCATTAGTAGGTACTTCAATGTCAATAGTCATTGCCCAACCAGCAAGTTGATTTTCATATTTGTCTAACATTGGTTCTGCTGTCACATTAGTAGTTAATTGAAATTTATCCGAGTAAGCATCACCTCTTCTTAAGTTTTGTTGTAAATGATTTATAACAGCTAATTGTGTATTCAATACGTCTTGTAAGTTGTCATTACCAAACATCATATCTTCTGTTTGTTTTACTTTTGTATAGTCTACTATGTCTAAACATAATAGTTGTAATGAAGCTGTTGCCATTCTATCTGTAAATGTAACATTGCCAAATACAATATGACATAAAGGAAATATAGTTGTTTTGTTTAGATCAACCTCAAGTATATCTCCTGTAGTTACTGTTTTAGTTATACCGTTAGATCTTATGATAGTTTTTATTTTGTCTAATATTGAATATACTTGTATCATTTTGTATTTTGTTTTATCATTTTTCTTTCTAGTTCATTTTTCTCTTTTTCAAACTCTAGCCAAGTCAAGCATTGAAATAAGGAAAGTTTTGTAACGTCTTTAAATTTTGTTGGGTCGCCTTGAGCAAGTCCGTAAATTGATTGATACCAACCCCATTTTGCTCCAAAGTTTGCTGAAGCGTTGAGTCCTCCTTCAATTGATTCTCCAAATAAACCATCATATGTTTCGACAACTCGCTGCCTAAACGGTAAAAAAAAACCGTTGCACCTAAAGCTACACTTACAGGTGCGTCTAACATAACATCAGAGTATTTATCGCTCCCATCATAATCCTCTATCAGGTATAATTCTTTTTTCTCAAATACAACTGGTCTGTATAATACAGCTAATGCTTTGTGCATCTCTTGCCAGTCAGATATGTATTTATCTAAATCAATAAATTCACCTAAAGATATATCATCAAGCTTAGGAATAAAACCAAACTTCACTGTTTGACCTTTTGGGTCTGTCATCTCAAATGTTCTTTGCAATGGTGTGTCCTCTTTGAATAGTTCAGCTATGTGATGTATGATGCCACTAAATTCAGTCAGTGGTAATTCGTATGCTTGTTTTAAACTTATATCACAAAAACATTCTAATAGTTTCAGATTAGCAAAATCTACTTCTTCTTGTGTTGGTTCTTTACCTTGTTCTACCTTTACAGTTTTTATATACTTCTGATACTGTTTAAGAGATATTCCAGATAACTCTTTTGGGATGCTTAGGGTGAATGTTTTACTCATATTTATATAACTATCATATATTTTATTGTTGCTAATGTAATATACAACAAAAATAAAAAACATAGTTAATTAGATATAAGGTTATTTATTCTAACAGAATTTTATATCTTTGAATGTATATATAGAGATTTAGGATAATTGTATTTAATGGGTAAATAATATTTTTCATATTTGTTTAGTTTAAGCTCTGATTACTTTTTCAGAGCTTTTTTTATACCTGCTTGAATTTCCTTAAGTGAACTACTCACCTACAGCAGAATGCAAAACGCGTTGATTTTTCTGCTTTGATCTACTCAACAATAATTACCTGCTTTTTGCGTTTAATATCTGAATTGACTTATTCAGTTCAATGTAAAGTATGTTTTACATTTAATAACCAGTAGAAAAAAGAAAAGATTTTTATATACAAAAAAAAACTACCTGTAATTATCAGATAGTTATAAAATTATTGCAATAAAAAAACAGCCCATTTCTGAGCTGTTCTTCAAACTAATTAACCTAATTATTAACTAATGAAAAAAGGTATTTTAAATGCTATTTAAGTGTTGTTTATGAGGGTATATCATCTCTATATAATTCCTCCAATTCATATTGATCCATTTTAGTTATTATATCAATGTTAATTGTTTGATCATACTTACATTTAAATAATTTTGCTGAAGTATATCCACCTCTAACATCTGCTCCATTATGTATTTGTATAAGCACATAACAAGCATTATCAATATATAAAAATTGGTACTGAATATCCTGTGATAAATCACTATCCCAATTATAAGAATTGTAAATTTCACCTTGTATTTTAGGAGAATAATAATATCTTAAATGTTTGTATGCTTTGTAACATACTCCCCATAAATGTGAATCCCATTTCTCAGGATCTTTATTTATGTTATTAAATTCCTGGCAAATGGAATCTATTTCCAACCCATCAGTTAAATAATGAAATAAACTTATTGTTCTGTAATACCATTCATCATCTTTATCAATGGTTTCAATTTCATCATTAATAAAATCTTCCATTGATCTTTTTTGGTTCTTTTGCCAATGTCTATTATCATCACCACCAGAATCGCACATATCAGTTCCTGTTGATTCTGTTAACATATCATACACTAATGTATTTATATTCATTGATCTTGACTCAAATTTTTTAATTAGTTCTTTTTGTTTTTCTGTAATGTTTTTATTTTTCATAATGTTATTTGTTTTTAGTTTATAATGTTATAAAGTGAAAAAAGAAATATAAAAAGCCAAATATTAAAATAAATGGAGTAATATATTTTTCTGTAATATGTATAAATTTTTTCATAGTTATTAATTTAATTGTTTACACAAATATAATAATAATTTTTAATTAATCAACAATAAATGTCAATTATTTTAATTTATTTCTTATTATTGTTTTGTGAAATATATCCTTTTCATACAGACCAGGAAAAAGCATAGCAACCAAAAAACCTACTATGTTTAATGATTGCTATACCTACTATGTTTAAGAATTAACCTACTATGTTTAAGAATTTAGGGCAACCTATAATGTTTAACGATCTCTTCTAATTGTTTGATCTTCCTTTGTAAACTATCAATTCTGTATTCATAGTTTTCAATCATTTGTGTTAATGTTTCTTTACTGACATTAAATTTTGTTTCCATAATTTTACCAATTTAAATTTCCATTTGTATTATTTCCTATCAAATCGTTTTTATTAGATTGATCTATAAAGTCCCAAACTTTTTCAGCTAATTTTGGTGGTAACTTAATTTCATAAGTTTCAAGTTCATCATTTTCGACAAACACTCCCCAAGTATTTATTTTATTTATTTCCATAGTTTTATTTATTTAGTTACAATATTATGTTTAATTAAATCTTTAATTAATGAATTAAGGTTATCACTTACATAAATTGCAATACAATCGTTTATATGAGATATAATACTATCTTCACTATATTCAATAGCTTCTGAACACATATTTAATAGTGTATTTCTTTGACTTTTAGTCAAGTTATCATAATCCTTTATTAGAAAATCTGTTTTAAGATCTCCTAATTCTATTTGATATTCTACCCAGGCGTGAACATCTAATCCTGTCCAATCTAATGAACAATGTTTTACTTTTTCCATAGTTTTATTTATTTAGTTCGTGATAACTTTTTTCTGTTATCCTTTTCATAAATCTTTGTTGATCTGTTATATAATACTTATTATCCTGTTCAAGTGTATAAAGTATTTTATTAATTGTATTTATAAATTTCATAATTAATCTTTTATAGTTATATCATAAAATTCTCCTGTTGGTGAATCGTGATGACTCATTTTAACTTCATATTCATTATTATTAATCTTCCATAAATAAAAAGTTAATTCTGTCTCTGTGTATGCAATTTCATAAAATATATCCATTGGATCATTTAAAGTAAATGATATTTCTCCAGATAAATTTTGCCAACCAACATTTCTACCATCTATAAAAACATCTTTACCTAAATGATTTTTAAATTCAGATTTTATTTCTTCTTCAAAAGTTTCCTGATACCATTCAGCGTGCCAATGATTTTTATAAAAATAATCTTCTACATCATAATCCTCTATATCATTAACATTTTTGTTTTCTTCTCCTATTAATTCCAGAAATTGATCTTTGTGTTCAATAAAATATTTAGTTTCACCATCGTAATAGTCGTACAAGTCGAATACTGCTATTAATTCTTTTTGTGTTTGTGTTTGTGTTTTCATAATTACCATATTTGTTTTTCTAATCTTATTATTTGTTTTTGTAGCTCTGATCTTTTCTTATCATCTTTTTCAAATGATAATCGAGTTCTCATATTTACTAGCTTTGTGTATAAAAAATGTTTCATATTATTTATATAAATTATCTATTGTTGCTCCTGAATTTTTGTGCCATACATCAATGATTTGTTCATTTGTACTATCATCAATATAATATACATAATCATTAATTTCAATGTATAAAGTTTGTTTTGTTCTTATATCTATTTTCATATTATTTATTTTTATAGTTTTTACAAGCTCTGTTACTTATCCAATAATCTCCAAATGGATCGGACATCTCGTATTCTCTAAGTAGAATATTTGCTTCTCTTAAAGTTTCTGCTGAATCTAATGTTTCAGTTCCTAATTCGTTATTAAATTTATAATTTATGTATTTCATAATAATTGTTTTAAAAATGTTTATACAAATATATATAAAAATAAATTTAATTAACAAATAATTGACAAACTTTTTACTAAAATCTTTTTTAATATCCAAGTGTAAAATAAAAAAATATATAAAACACTATCTAAATATTAGCATTATAAAAAACAAATATGATTAAAAATTTTAGTTGGTGGACGAGGTGGTTTGTAAATAACCTACTGCGTTTAATGATTAGATCATTTAATAACCTACTGCGTTTAATGACTAAGTATCCAAATAGAATGTATTTTGAATCTGTTGGGCTTGGAGTCCTTTTTACTTTTTCTAGTGTATTCTTTGTTTACTTATTCACTTGGGTTTATATAGTGATCAAGTTTTAAACCTACTGCGTTTAAGAACCCACTGCGTTTAAGAATGTACCTACTATGTTTAAGAATTATCTTATAACATAAACACCTTTGTTTGCGTTTGCTAAAAAGTATTGCAAACAATAACGTAGTGAATCTAAGTGATGGTCCCATCTTGCAACAGGTCTTGTATTTCTTTCGTGCCAAACATAATTGTTAAGTTCTTTTATAAGCTCTGTACTTCCTGGATCTACTATCATATCAAAATCTTGTATCAAAGCAATCCCTGTCAATATTGACCCACTGCGTTTAATAGTAGGTTTTATATTACAATATTCTTGAAGCTCTGATATAAGTCTTGGTTCTGCACTATCACAAATAATTAAATCTTCTCCAGCGTATCTTCTATTATTTTCTCCTATCTCTTTTGTAGACATACCAGCTTTACAATACATTGTCTTAATCCAAATTTTTTTCTTATCTTTATTGATTGCAGTTTTTATAAGTACAGTTGGATCTACCGAAAATCCAAAGTCTTGACCAAATATATATTCTTCATTTGAATTAAACTCTCCTATGGTCCAGTTAGTAAATATAACACCTTCTGCTTTTTCCATCCAACCACCAAGTATTTGGTGATTATATTTATCTGGTCTTCTTCTTCTTATGTCTTCTAGCTGTAAAAGAAAAGAATCTGATAGGTTTTCTATATTGTCTTTAAATGTTGTATGTATATATGAAACATTATCTTTCCATAGATTGCTACCAGGATTTACTCCTTTACCTGCAAAGAACCTTTGATATATCCAGTGTTCTTTTGTTGCTGGATTTAAAATCATCATAACCCTATTAGGTTTATTCTTCGCCCTAACAGACTGATCTATCTTATCAAAGTCTTCTTCCTTTGTAAGCTCTTCTGCTTCATCAAGCACCCAAGTAGTTATCCCACTAATCGACTTTAGTGCAGCAGTTTGATTTCCTGCTGATGTACGAATACCTTTAAACATTATTGAGCTACCAGTACTTATGTTTAAGATCTCATCCTTAGTAATCCTAAAATGATTTAAAATATCGTATAATTCAAGCTTTTCTAAAAACTCTGGTATAATTGAATTGGCAGCACTTATCATTGTATAACGAGTAAAAAGTATCTTATGACCTTGTTCAAACGTTAGAAAAGCTAAAAATGTGGTTATGGCAAATGATTTACCACTCCCTCTACCACCTGTTATTACAAAGTATCTTGTATCGTTACCAAAAGAATTGTATTTAGAATTAAGAACTGGAGTCTTCATCACTGTCTAATTCTATAGTATTATCGTCATCTTGATTGCCAGTAAATAGATTTTTGATATTTATGTTTACCTTTTGTTGTTTATCCTCTACAACATCAGGTGCTTTTCCAAAAGCATATTCTCTGATCGTATCACGATCTTTTGGTGAAGTTCTTGCTTGCTTGGCTATGAACGCCCAAAACTCCTGTATGCTTCCAAATTCATTTTCAATAGCATTTGTTGCAAGTATTCTGGTCCTATTTCTTTTGGCATTGTTAATAGCACCAGAAGATGTGGCTTTAATAAAAGATTTATTTCTAACGCCTGCTTTTCGCTTATTGTTTCTTCGTCCATCAGTTTCTTTGACATATTTATACTGTTTTGGTTTTCTTCCCATTTTTATTATATAAAAAATTATATATGCTCCATATTGCGTCTGACCATTCTTTATCAGTGTAAATCTTCTTACCTTTCCTCTTTACACCTTTATATTCTACTACTAAATTAAACTTGACACATTTTCCTACACAACCTGGTAAAGGTTCTGGATATATTTTATATCCTCTTTCCAAACACCATCTAGCAGCAGATTGATTATACAAATTATCATAAGGTGGTAAACGCCATTTCTTTTTATGTTCTTCTATTTGTTTAGGTGTCCTGCGTTTCATACTCACTAACTTGACTTAATAATTTTCTATACTCTATCAAAAGTTCATCATACTTAATTTTATAATAAGTTTCGTCATTATATTTTTTAAGATCCTCTTTACTTTTATCTAGCAATATATTTTTTAAGTCTTTGTAGTAAGATAATACTGTATCTTTATATACAGCCATTACATCAAACACTGTCAAACCGTGAATAACAGAAGCGTGATTCCTTCCAACTGACTGACCTATCTCTTCTAAAGTTGCGTGTGTAAACTCTCTACACAATTTAAAATAAATAGATCTTCCATAAACATACTCTCTTGTTCTTGTATTTTTTGTGATGTCAATATCTAAAAACTTATTTACAAGCTTTTTGATTCTCCATACACTAATATTCGACTTTGCTTTCATAGTTATCTAATTCAAATTTTATTTGTCTGTATGTTTTTGTTGTTGCATATTCAAGTGCATTTTTTATTCCAGCACAAAATTCATACATTTCTTTTCTTTCAAACTCATACATATCTTCTATCAACTCTTCATAAGTTACACCCATAAGTAAATCTCTTAAAGTTAGGTAATAACTTTTATCAATCTGATCTTTATATGTAGCCTTTTCTAGTGTACTCATTTACATTCAAAGTCTTCTCGTGAAAGTATTTTCTATAATTGTCACAAGCAATCTCTACTTTCTTTTTGCCTTTCTGTAAAGATTCTTTGCTACAGTCATAAACACCAATCTCACCACTGTTCTTATCTATAACTAAAAATGTAAAGTTTTGTATTGAAAAAAGCTCCGTATAAATTGAAGCCTGCATATCATAGTGCCATTTATTTTTTGCACTATAGACCCAAGAATTTATATCACCAGTAGTTTTTACATCTACCAATCTATCCTTCTTAACATAATCTGCTTTCCCTCGAAACGGAAAATCATTTATTTCTCCAATACTTGGAACTTCAGCAATACCGTTTCTAAGCAATTCACTTGCTTCATAATTAGATTCTAAACACTTAACTAGATAAAGTAATTGATTTAATTCTTTAGTAAGCATTACTTCAACTCCTGGATTATCTAATTTAGCATCTTTATATTTATTTGTGTTTCTTGAACTTGCATCAACAAAATGGTATCTATCAGCAATCTTCTCCTGTTCAAGTACTAACATATGAAACAACCTGCCTTCTCTTAGAGCTGGTACATTGTTATTATCCATAGTTAGATACTTTCTATATTTAACAGGAGACTCATAAAGACTTTTTACCGAACTTGATGACAAACAAGTTTCACCTAAATATCCATAGTAAAAAGTATCATCATCCATTCTATCAATGAGATCTTTTTCATCCCACTCTTTACCGTCTAATAATCTAATCATACTGCAAATATAATAAACATTTAATAAACATCCTATCTATCTCTATATTTATTTATGCAAACAGCATATCTTTGATCAGTTGATCTATATTCACTAACCATTGTATTATCAGACATACATCTTTGTATGTATTCTTTTTGTGTCTCTGTTGGTTTGGGTTTTGGTATTGGCATTTTATATGTTTTCTAATTTATCTTCTAAAGCTGCTAAAGCTCTCCAAGCTACTTTTCCCAGATGAAGTAATCCATCATCATCTATTTTATCAGCATCAATTAGATGTCTTGTAAGTGCGTCTAAATGATCTGTACTTTTACTTTTATCCCAGTGTAACTCTTTATCAGGATGATGTTGATTGTTACCTGCTAAACTTACTTTACTTACGTATTTAAGTGCATTAGGAAAATATTTAATTACACCAGTATAAACTGGCATTTCTTTTCGTTGTTTGTGTTTATCTTCTTGTTGTGCCATAATTATATCCATTATTAATATATCAACACTCATAGTATCTCTGCTCCTACAACAGGTAACATTGCTATTTCTTTTGTTATCTTAATGTTATTACCAAAATCTGTTGTTTTAGGTAGATCTTTTTTAAACCAATGAGGGTTTTGAAAGAATAGATTCCATCTATAAATACCTTTTGGTGTTGAGTTTATATATATTGGTACATCAAAATTTTCTATTGCCTTATCTAATAACGCAGCAAACTTAGACTTTTCTATAACAAGTTCCTCATAGTGTGTCTTTCTACATTTAAGCTCTATCCTATGATGTGTCTTAGGACTATAACAATCCCATCTACTAATAGGACTAAGACTCATAACTAAGTCTGGGTAAACGTTTTCTTTTAGATAATTAAATAGATCAATTTCAATCATTGTATTTATCAAATACTTTTTTTAATCTTGTGAGTTTATCGTTAAAACAAGAACCACATCCTGTTGGTGCATCATTTACATTAAATACATAATTATATATGTTTAATAAATCTTTTTGTTGTGCAGCAGTAATAGTGTTTGTTTTTGCTGCAAAAAAATCATCTAAGTATTTGTATTGACCTTCAGATAAACAGTTAGGTTTATTATAAGGAAACATTACATTTAAAACTCTTTTACGTTCATCACATCCACAGTCTTTTCCTAGTGCATCAAATACACCGTCAACTGCTGCTTTTATTCCTGTAGCTTTTGTAATCTTTTCTACAGTATCACCAAGTCCATCAGATTGCTTTTCATATTTAGCAACCCAATCTTTATATCTTTTGGTTCTTTTATCGTTAGGTTTTGGAGGTATCTTACTCATTTTTTATTTATTTTAATTAAGTGAAAATCACCATTTATATAATCCTGGAAATCTTCAGCAAACTTTGTGTTAATTATCTGCTTATAATTCTTACAGCTATTAAATATAGATGTAACACTGATATTAGTATCAGCAGATAGCTTACGCATACTAATATCTGTCTCGTAATAAATTTTAAATAGTTTTTGATCATACCATCTATCCCAGCTTTCTACTTCTTTCTTTATATTTTCTATCATAGTCTCTTCTGCTTTTTGCTTCTTGAGTTCGTTTTCTAACTGTAGTTGCGTACTGGGTTCAACTATTTCATAAGAAACTTCTATATCGTCTATGTTCAAGGTTCTATGTTTATTTTTTTGTTTAAGATAATCGTTATATAAATTTTTTATTGTTATATAAACGTAAAATTTATTTATATCGTTTTCTTTATACATTATCTTATCAGGATCTTTAATATATTTATTTAACCTTAAGTACATATCTTGGACTATATCATCTACCAAATATTTAGGTATACCCATAGATATACCCATAGAGATCCATAGTTTGTGATATTTTGACAATAGCTCTATCATTTAATAAAAAAGAAATGTATAAATACTATTCCTAAACTAATTCTAAATAAATCTGCTGTGGTTTGATATTCTTGTATTTCTATATCTTCAACATAATCAATGCCAAGCATAAAACCTTTTATAAATTCTAATTGTATATTCATAATTTAATATTCAAATTCTACTCTGATCTGATCTGTTTCTCCATAAAACTTACTCATTCTATTTATTTCAACAATATTTTGATCTTGTTCATAAACAAGACCTTCTAACGAGTCAAAGAAAGCCTTGTTTAAATTATCCTGTAAATCTGGTTTAGTTGTCTTAAATGTCTTCACTCTCTTCTTTTTAGAAAAACTCTTTGGATAAGAGTAGATATA
>TARA_R100000654_G_scaffold14463_5_pt1 | contig 15136 bp, 14 predicted proteins | sample TARA_R100000654 | Tara Oceans TARA_R100000654 (sample SAMEA2622473) | marine metagenome | biome: marine biome (ENVO:00000447); feature: surface water layer (ENVO:00002042); material: "saline water (ENVO:00002010), including plankton (ENVO:xxxxxxxx)" | depth 5 m
ATTGTCTTTGACAATGAGGTATCAACTTCCGAAAGCATGATAGATCCTCGTTCCGGTCTTAATCGAAACGATATGTTTGGCCTTGCATGACACACACCACTTTTATGAAAGGGGAACCGATGGGCTTTACCAAACTCGGCTTCTCAGGACAGCGGATGAAGTATCCGCTCAACGCACTCTTCGGCATGGTTGTCGGAGAACAGAACACAGGTAAGTCGTACCTGTTTCAGTCAAACCCTGACGCATTCATCATCAACCTTGACCTCTCGTCAACGGTCACACCCGAATGCAGGGCTACCATCTGGCCCGGTGTTGACGATGCCGGTCTACCAATCGACATCGACAACAAGCATCTCGTCCTGACATGGGACAAGGTGCTGGAAAAGAAACAGCAACTCATCGACATGGCTAAGGCAGACGAGCCTCGACCCAAGTGCGTAGTTCTCGACACCATTACGCCATGCGTTCGACTCCTCAAACCCTACATCGCCAAGAAGATGGACCGCACTTCCTTCGAGCAGGCACATGGCCCAGCCGCCTACGACAAACTCTTCGACGAGATCCTATCGTTCGCCTTCGATCTCCGACAAGTGGGCTACGGTGTCTGGTTCATCGCACACCTGAGCCGTGAGTTCCTGCAAGTCTCAGACGACGGTGCCAAGCAGGAAGAGTTGACGCTCAACCTTTCAGCAGGTATGGTTCGTCGCCTCACCCCAGCAGTCGAGATGATTGCCCCCGTCTGCTGTGATCGCAAGTCCACCACCGTCATGGAAGTCAAGACTGTGAAGTCTGGTACCAAGACAATCGACCGGAAGGTACCCACCGAGAAGATCCTCTTCGACCGCAAGTTGGCGTTTGATGATCCTCGGTTCTCTCGTATCATTCGTACCCGTACTACCAACCGTATGCCCAACGTACCTCTGGATCCTGTTGATCCATGGGGTTCTTTTGAAACCGCGTTCGATAACGCAAACAAGGATTCCTGACATGAGCATTAAGCGTGCAGTATTCGACAACTTCGAAACCGACTTCGCAGCAGCAGAAGTCTCCGAAGGCTACAACGACTGGTTCCCGGAAGACGGAACCTACGAAGCCCTCATCACCGGCGTTGTGCAGGTGGATTGCCCCTTCAAGGAGAAGGACGGCACGGCCCACGACGGCACTCTCATCAAGTTTACTTACCGGCTCCTCACGGACGATGAGCAGCCCGACAACCCCCGCTCCTTCGAGGGAGGTCCCATGGTCTTCCCGGACTGTGGCAAGGCTGGACTCAAGACTGAGGGCGGTCAGATCCGTGTGGACATCGCTCTCAAGCGAATGAAGCAGACCCTCACTGTGACCCTTGGTGACGTTCCCTCCATGGGTGCGGGCCTCATGCAGATCGAGGAACTCCTTGGTGTTGAGGAAGTCCCCGTTCGTGTCCGCTGCAAGTCTCGCACTGGACAGAACGGCAAGGTCTACGGTGAGGAAACCGTCCTCGAACGCCTCCAAGAATCCTGAGCCAACTCAGCCCCCTCCCCATTACGACCTCTTGGTCCAACTTGAAGTCGGGGAGGGGGTATTTTTACAATTCCCTTGGAGTGTCCTACGGGGACATTGGATACTCTAGGTACTGAACTAGTCCCCCCACTTCCGGGGTGAGGTTTCCGTTGCTACGGGCCTCACCCCTTTCATCTTTTCTCCTCTCGGCCCCGTTTTCCCTGCAAGGAGAGCGGGGCTTTTTAGGAGGTGCGGCTTGACAGACTATTCGTTGTGGTCTACTCTTTCTCCTGTACGCGAGAACGAAGACCTTGATGCGGCTGTCAGGATCCGTATAACTCAAGGTCTTGAGGAAGTTCCACTGCCACCGTTGGACCTACTGAATCTCACCGCAAGGGGATTCTGGAGGCAGGAGGGAACAATCTCAGTCGTCGGCCAATGGCTGGTGGCTAGGGTCGGAGACAACCCCGGACCCGTTGAGACACTACGGCGACCAGTCGTCATGGCGTTTAGACAGGTTCGGGGTTTTCTCAAATTCATAGACTTCCACATAACCAAAGAACACAAAGCAGAGTTGGCGGAGTTTCTTTTCCCCCACCAACTCCTGAAGCTGACACCGGGCAGGCTACCCGTGGGCCTGCGTAACAATCACACTGGAACCTATGAAGTTTGGATTCCACTTGGAGACACCCATGAAAATGTATGACGTTCAACCAGATGAATCGCAAGTACACCCGGTCGTAACGAACCGGGTTTTTCATTGGGAACATCTTTCTATTGACGTAAGAGATATGATCAGAGATCTGATCGACGATTCTATTGAAAAAGACATCGCTAAAAATCTTCCCGCTGGAAGTGACATCCTTGAAGCAGAGGTTGTCGTTCAAGTTACCATTCACACCCAAGTAGCGGAGTATTGACTAATGGCTCACGAAATTACTAGCACTGACGGGCTTGTCCTTCACAAGGAAGAAGCATGGCACGGACTCGGTACCATCGTTGAAGATGCACCGACCCCACAAGAAGCACTCCAGATCGCCGGTCTTGACTGGACAGTCAAGCAGACCGAAGGCGTTGGCGATGGCAATGTTCACTCTGACGGGTGGACGTTGAACTACCGAAGCGACAACAACGACGTTCTCGGTTGTGTAACGAGTGGGTACCAGCCCATTCAGAACGAAACCGTCGCTCGGTTCTGCGAGGAACTGTCGATGGACACCGTCGTTAAGGTGGAATCGGCTGGCTCCCTCTTCAGTGGCAAGCGGCTTTGGTTCCTGTTAAAGGCTGACACCTTCGACGTAGGTAACGATGACCCCGTCGTACCATACGTCCTGATCGCCAACGGTCACGATGGATCGCTGTCGTTCTCGGCTCGACCCACCTCTGTCCGAGTAGTCTGCAACAACACGTTGTCGTGGGCACTGGGCAAGAAGGGGCAGGTCTTCAACCTCCGCCACACCCAGAACATCATGACGCGGGTAGACGAGGCACGCACCCAACTCCGCAAGTATCTGGGGGGACTGGAGGACTTCCAAGAAGTCTGCGAACACCTCCGAAACACCGAGGTTACGCGGGAAGAAGTTGAGAACTTCTTCTATGACATGTACAATAAGTGCGTCGAAACGATCCCGACCGAGATCAAGACCGACGCAGACTACGACAAGAAGCAGCGGGCCAGTCGTTCCATCTGGGAGATCTGCAACAACTTCGACAGTGAACGCGAAGTCGCAGGCACCACCTACTGGAACGCCTTCAATGCCTCAAGTCGTTGGCTCCAGAACCGTAACCGCACCAAGGACTCGGACATGCGGGCTTACAACAAGCTGATGGGTGCCAGCAACGACAAGACCTCGACGGCCTTCAAGCTGGCGATGCAGCACGCAGATTGATTTTCCTTTCTTGCCCCTACCCCCTTTCAACGGTCCTGGGGGTAGGGGTCTTTTTATTACCTGTGTCTTCTTTTGCGAGACACAAGCATGGCATGGAGCAGGCTTCTCTTCAGTTGTTTGTTCTGGCTCCATTAGATGCCTCGGCCTCGGGTAATAAGACGAAGGAACGTCTTGGCTACCTGTCCCCCCACCCCACCGGTACCGGGGACTGACTTAGGCAAGTTGGGTTTAACCGCTTGGCCTACAGTTTTTCCAATCATCTTACGTCGGGACATCCCCCGATTAACTTCATCAATCCCTCTCCTATTAAGTTCTTCCGTTACAGAAAGGGCTGCATCAGGATCAATGCGAGACAAGGCGACCCCCAAAAGATTCATCAAATCTTTAGTTGGGGTTCTTCTAAGATTGCGTTTTGAGAATGCACCTTTTTTTCTGGCCTTGTTTACTTCTTCTTTTTCTCTTTTCTTTGCCTCCCTATCAATCTCTTTATTGTGTTCATCAGGATCAAATTCATAGTCTGAAGAATCTCCATCTTCGTAGTTTCTACGATAGAAATCTTCTTCCGCTAAACTGTCATAAGCGTCAGCAGGAGCCTCGTCAATAGCCCGAGTAAGATCAATCAAAGGGTTTTTAATTGAAGAGGAAAATCCAAAAACTGTTTTTTTCCCTGCATCAACATCTGCTCTTAAAATGTCATAAAGATGTGCTGCTGCTTGTTTGGGATTAGGAAAGTCTTTTCTCACTTGCCGAAGTTGGTCGGCAATAAGTTTTCTACGGCTTCTTTCAAACTTACCTTTACGGTATGCTTTAGGCGTTTTTTTAAGAACCTGATGTTTTCCGTCAAACTCATCGACAATCGTTGCTTCTTCTCTCCCCATTAGACGATCATTCAACGCAGACAATCGAGCAATTTTAACTCTTCTTTGTTCTTTTGTAAGATCACTAGGGACTTGAAAATCCGGGTCTGCCCATTGGGTGCCTACGTTTCGTAGGTTTTCAATTAGATCCTTTCTCTTAGAAATAAGTTCTTGTTCTGCTGCATGGGAAGCCCTCAGCAGTAACTTAAGTTCTTCAAGAGTTCGACGGTCAGACATGAAAGCACCTACTCTGTAACCGCAGAATACGGGTCGTATGTTTCAAAGGTAGAGGGCAAGACCCTTGCCTTCTCCGCAGTAGACAGATCCAACTCTTCTTCATTGCGGGCCTTGAGTGTTTCCATACGTTCCATCAGGTATGGTTTCACGACGGGACGGAAGTCAGGCTGCAACCTTTGGTACATGCGTTCCTTGAGCGGAACTTCACGGAGTTGAATTGCTCGATCCACCTGATCCTTTGTGATGGTCAAGGGGAACTTGAATCGCTTCTCGAAGTTTGCCTTGACTCCCGCAGCCTTGCTCATGTTGTTGGCAAGAACAGCATCAAGGTACTTACGTCTTTCATCAATGACTGCTTGGCGGTTTTTGACAAGGAAAGAATTCAACTCCTTGTCGTTCTGGAACATATAAGTACCGAACCCCATAGCCCCCATAATGGTTTTGGCTGCACTCCTATACTCCAAGAGGCTACCGTCAGCACGGTAGATTGGGATTTGGCCCTGCTCATTCATGGCTCCCCAATCAGCGGACTCTCTTTGAAGTCCTCCGAGGTAGCCCTTTTGGTCTGCAATTCGAGGGGCAACATTCAACATACGAGAGAATGAAATGCCTCCCGGAATAAACCTTGGAGCAAGAGATCCAATAAGACTCTTGTCATCATCAGTTATTGCTCTGAATGAATCAACGACTACATCAAAGGCGGGGGAAAGGGGCAGGTTGTAGGAGGCGTTCGACTCTTCTTCAAGAAGGAATGGGGCAACAGTAGACGATTCATACATCGCCTGCCCAGCAAGGCCCCTAGACATATCCACGCCCGCTGCATTCTTGCCCACCTCGTAGATGATGGCACTGGTCCCCATCATCCTCATGAGATCGTGGGCCATTGCCGTGTACCGTCCTTGGGTTGTAAAGCCCAAGGCTCCCCATGTACGACGGCCTTGATCAATCATGGGAGCAGAGTCAGTCCATGCGGTAATGGTACGGACAGGGAACGTAAAGAACTGACGGACCCAAGGGACACCCCATCCTGAATCCTGAAACAGCTTGGGGCTGTTCATCAGGTCAGAACCGAACTGGGTGTTCTGCACCATGTCCTTTGTGTTCTGCATCAACTCGATATCAGAGAACTTCCCTCCCCCCACTACACGATAGGTCTTGGAGGCGGTGTCGTAGTTGAGGCCGGAAAGCCTCCCCGCTTTCTTTGACTGCTCAAGAATTGCTTCGCCCGTAACGATACGGTTGAAGAGTTCTGAGTGCGTGAACATTTTCATGGGGGCATCAGTAGCCCACCAACTCAACCCAGTACGACCTCTTGTTTCACTGCCTGCAAAGGCTTGAGAGTCATAGAGTTCAAAGTCTGTAGCACGGATGTCAAGGAGATCATCACCAAACTTGCCGCCTTCTCTTGAGACATTGGACAGGCGGAAATGCTTACCCCTCAACTCATCAACAAGAGCCTTGTCTGCATTTAGAGGGAGCTTCCTTCGGTCAGCGATATACCCAAAGTATTGCCTGAAAGCATTGCTGTAGGCTTTGATGAGAACACCAGGATCAGTCCAGTTTGCAGCATAAAGAAGAGGTTGCATCAGGTTGAGGGCAACCGAAGACAGATTGAATCCAAGGTGAGAGAGATAGAACAACTTCGTAAGACCCCGACCTGCCTCTTGGCCTCGGGTATCTGTGAGGTTCATGTCTCCATACTCACGGAGTTTCTGTACGAACCTTGCCCCGTACCCTCCCATGCTTTCGATCTTTTTGAACGCCTTACTGTTTGCAAGTGTGGCAGCAGCCTTGACCGCAGACATGGTTGCATGTTCGCTTATCATGTCCTTCATGGGCTTGGCCCCTCTCATTCTTTCAATGAGAGTGTCCATCACAAAGTCGCGTGTGTATTCTCCTCCACGCCTACCAGCAATATCATCTGTGGTAGCCATACTGTCAGTGATGAACTTGAGGTGGTCATACCTAGTACGGCCCATTGAGCCTTCGGCTTCCAAGGCCCTTCGAGCCTTGACTCTTCTGGTGCCGGGGCGGCCAGACTTAATCATCTGTGCCCATTCGGGCTGCTCTCGGGCAGACATCAAATGGCGATCTTGCCAAGCGTCATCAATGTGAAGCACAAGGTCATTACGGGTGGAGTTGAGGTAGCGGTTAAAGGAGGTTTCGTAGTCCAGATTCATAACCTGAACTCGACCGCCTTCTGCACTGCCTGCATTCAACTCGAATTTTCTTGACCTGATCAACTGGTTTTTTAGGTTGTTGGCCTTATCGCTTTTAGCCAGCCCCAGCTTTTCGTAATCATCCCAAAGAATACTAAGGTCGTCAGTATCAATGTAAGGGGTTTCAATGATACGCTCTTGAACTCGACCGGAAACACTGGGGTTACGGTCTTTGGCGGAAACACGAATACTGTCGGTACGGTACTTACGAGGGCCACCCATAACTTCAGTGGGGGGTTCAACGTAGGTCCAGACATTGCGAGACATGTAGTTGTCCATGTCATCGGAAGTGCTACGAACCGAAACCAATAGGTCTTTGAACTGAGAAATCGACATCTTGACCCGGCCCTTCTCGTCAGGAGTGATCATGTCTATGATCTTATTGAAGGCGTTCGGGCCTACATGTCCTGCGAGTTCCTTGTCAAGGACGTTTGAGATTTCTACCGCCGACTTGCTGTTGGGGTTGGTAGAAAGACTATGGAAGATACGGAGGATTTTGTTTTCGTCGTAGACGATCTTGCCTGTCTCAGCCCAAGCATTCTCGTCTGCAAACAATTCAACGTATCGAGACTTTTGCATCGACTTACTGAAGTCAAGGAGAGGCATGAACCCCTCACGTTCAAGCCACTTGCCACTGACATTTTCACCGTCAATGGCCTGCACTTCCTTTTGAACGGAATGGACTCGAAGAGGCCCTCCTTCTTCAAAGGCAAACTTGTCAGGCAGAATAGGAGTGGTTTGGATTCTAGGAGAATCCCTGATCCCTATATCCCCGACATCAATTCCTTCTTTCTTGAAGACGGCTTTGACTATTCGGTTCCGCTGGTTGATCCTATGCTTGAGGATCGCTGTCAATGCTACAGGATCTCTGCCCTCTTCCTTGATGATCTTCATCACCTGATTACGGATATTCCAGATCTTGTTTTGGAGATCGTCAATGCGGGCCTTTGTCTTGGTGGGGACTGGGGCAGAATAATTCTTGCTCCCCAAAGACATCTTCAGCTTGAAGTTCTCAGCCAACTCCGCTGAAGACTTGAGCATGTCTTTATTCATGCCCGCCATGTGCATGTGAGAGTAGACGTTGGCCTTCTTAAGGTAGTCCTTAAGAGTTACCGTTTCTCCCCCCACTACAGCCTTGGCTGCTGCGGCCCGGTCGGGATCAAGGCTGGTGACTTCAACCCCGAACTTCTTTGAGATGGTGTCAAGGACCCCGTCAAGGAAAGGCTTCCTACTTAGCGTGTCCTTGTTTGCCAGTTCAGAGAAACGACTCTGGATGGAATGGAGGAGAGGATTAAGAGGAGTGCCTGCACCCAACTGGTGGGCATTCAACAACCCCAACATCTTCAGGGGGGAGTATTGTCCCGTAACGAATCGGAAATACTCGCCCCCCTCTCCATGCTTTTTGGCAAGGCCACTAAATACCTTGCCTCCCTTTTTCAACGCATTCGCTGCGGCAGGGCTGGTAACAAACAACAGCCACACAAACGGGTTAGTGGCAACATCAATGACGGAATTCGTCAGAGGGTTGTTACCCGTTGACTGCTTGATACGACCAATAAAGGAGTCCCTCTCTGCTGGCGACAGCGCGGAGGGATCCAAGAAGGTATCTTTAAGACTTCGCCAAGATGCTTCTCCGTCAAAGATCTGGGACAATGCCACCATAGGAGCATCATAGATCTTGATGGGATCAAACGATCCTGCGACGAAGCCTTCCTCGTCGAAGCGTTCTGACATCAGGAGGATCGTTCGCGGTACCGGAAGAAGACTTCGACTTCATCAAGAGTGGCCGGAAGGTTAGCGGTACCAACGAGCAGGAGAGTCGAACCCTGAGGGACGAATCCTTCATGGCCCTGATCACGACCGCCACCAAACTGCTCGTTGATACGAGTGTCCGCAGCATCAGAAGTCACAATCTTCGGAGCAAGAACAGTGCTGTTTCCACCTGCACTCTTAATGGTGTTGAGGAGAGTGACCTTTGCCGTAGAGACAGTCGCTGTCAGAGTACCGTTGTGGCCGTTGGCGTGTTCAACCGCAGCCTTGATTGCAGCAGCAACTCCCGCAGCATCGGTGGCAGCAACGACGTTAATGGTGTGATCAGCGTTGATATCGCCAGCGGCACCACTCGTTGAAAACTTGTAAGTCTTCTTGGTGCCTTGAGCGTCAGTGATTTCAAGAGTGTCGCCGGTGTAGTTGCCGGGAGTAGCATCAAGACACTCGATCTGACCAGAGGCAGCGGCACCACCACTCTCCATCGTGACTTCCACCCAAGTGTCGGTGGTGGTGTTCATATCACGACCCGTGGCGATCATGGTAATGAACTCGTCTTCGGTGCTGGTGTCAAGAGTGGCGTGGGGGGCAGACCATCCAAGACCTGCGACAGAGGTACTGCCCGCAGCAGTCCCGTACTTGATCCAAACACTGTCGATGTAAATGTCCTTGTCGTGAAACCAATCAAGGTCATGGTTATCCACAGCGCCGGGGTTGAAGGCTTCAAAACGCTTTACATCGAACAGGTCGGGATATTGATTCTTGTCAATAGCGGACATTATTTAAATTCCTACGAAATGAGAGAGGTAAATTCCTCTGGGGACGAGGAGGTGCCCATTGCGTAGGCCAATTCCTCCATGAGATCTTGCCGTCTTGGACCTCCCAAGACAACGGCACCTTTAGGCAGGACACGCCCCGCCATAACTTGCTTGTAAAGATGAGGATCGTTTCTTGCAACAGCCGCCATGTTCCGCTCAACCATATTGCTGAGTCGTTCGGCTTCTAGCTTGCGAGAAATCTTATTGGATGCGGTTTCTTGATAACGATCAAAGGCTTCTGTTTCCCTAAGAGCATCTTCATGCCACTCCAAGGGATTAATAAGATCGTTAAGTCCTCCTGCAATAGGAGCAACAACGTCTTCTCCTAGGAAAAGACCTCCAGTACCAACAAGACCGGCAGTAGCAATCGGGTGATTGCGTGCAAATCCTCTTGCACTATCTTTTGGACCGAAGCCCGCAGCGTGCTTAAAGAAACTTTTTAATCCTCGAAGTCTGCTCATTGAATAAGACCCGCCCTTGCATAGGCTTCACGCAAACTGGGGTTCATCTGCTGACGCATCTTATACAAAACATTCGGATCTGTGCGGATCAAATCACGAAGTTCAGGAGACATAGGAACAGGAGAATCTCTCTGATTGGCAGTTGCCTGAGAAAGGTCTCTGAAGAGTCGGGAATCTCTTAGTTGCTGACGATCCGTAGGCGTATTCATCCTACGCATATCCGCCATAACATTCTGACCGTAAGAGTCTCTTGCCCTAGTTGTGGGAGTATCAGTAGTTGAGCTACGGAGCATATTCAAAATATCAAAGGCCAGCATTGCCGTACCAAGGACACCGCCACCCCAAAGGAGTTTTCCTCCAATACCCTTTGGAATCCCTAGCTTGCCTGCAATTCCAGTCCCCCCAAGTTTAGGGAGTCGGCCTCCGGCCTTAAGCCTTTTAGCCATTTCACGACGGCCCGCTGTTCGGCCAGCCCTTTCGCCTGCGGCAATACCCTTTTCTCTCCCTCGCTCAAGGCCCCTTCTGGCACCTTCCCGGAATCCTCTACGACGGGCAGGCTCCGAAGCCTCTTCAAGAGCAGCCTCAAAGTCACTAACTCCGCCAGTACGGAGAGGTGATTCCTGAGCAAACAGCAAAGGCTCATCACCCGCATTTATAAGTTGGCGGATGGACTCCAAGGTCCTACCCCTAGGCATTCCCCCACCCCTGCCGAAAGCCCCCATAGGAGTTACAGGATCATTCCCTGACAAAAGTGCTTCAAGGAGGACAAGTTCTTCCCCTGAAAGATCAGGAATTCTAGTAGCCATTATCGAGCCTTTCAACTGCCTCTTCAACAGTAAGTGTGCCTAAGCCTACTCGGGAAATATCGGATTTAGAATCGTATTCCGACCAAATAAAAGCCCGATCTCTTTTAAGGCACCGGAGGTTGCGGTGGTCCCAAAGGAACTGGCGGATGTCCTTGGGCCGGAGAGCGTCCCCCTCCACCTCAAAGTGGGGGGACTCATGGCGGTAGAAGACGGAGCCTTCGGGGAGGTCCGATTCAGACAACTCGGGAGCGTCCAGAACAATCCCCCCACTAGGGTGGTAGTCAGATGTGTTCTGGGCTATTTGCTTCCAGTTTCTCACGGCGCAAGACCCCGTTCGGTATCAATCAATTCTCGATAAGCGTCAATCGTTGCTCGTCTTACTGCGGCATCTTGGCTTATCTTCAGCCTGTTGATTTCTGCGGGAGCATCCAAATCAATCAACTGTTGTTCTGATTCAATGTCTTGTTGTGTTCTATCGAGTTCGCCCAACCGATCAAAGAGGGCACTGGTGGGATCAACATCAATACCAACCTGATCCAAAAAGTCGCCACGTTCATCCATCAAAAGACCGTACTGATCGACGTTAAGCTCGTCCAGTTGAGCAGAAAAAGCATCTCTTACTGCCTCAAGATCTTCAAAGCCAGTAGCGGAAGCACCTGCTCTAAGGATCCCTTCGACATTTCCCTTGTCTCCCCAGAACCTGTTGGCAATCCAAGCATCAATGCCATTCATTACCGTGGTGGTTTCTGCGTCTGTTCCCGGATTAAGTACCAGTTGATATTCTCTCTGAGCCTCGTCTTCAGAATAATTATCCCAACTCTGCGGGATGCCGAGGTTTGAATATGCGTGGTATTTGGATTTGGTGGTTCTTGCTGCCATGCCAATCGCTCTTTGAAGAACGAGAGGATTAACTTCTGCAATTTTCGCAGCGTTGTTCAGTTCAGCCCAAGCCTTGTCTGTGGCTGCATCATTTGGGGCTTTATCCATTTGCCCATAAAACCTGCGAACAGCCGCTTGAAGCATACCTTTACGGAAATCACCAGTCAGAGTGGCCTCTCCATATCTACGGGTATTGCCTTGTTCGTCTTGAAGATCTCCCTCAATGCCGGGAATTGACTCAACAATAGTCTTTGAGATTCTTCCCACCATCTCGGCTTTCGGATCAAAATCTTTCTTTATCCGATAAGGGTCACTAAACGCTTCGCCTGTTCCAAGCCCTAACGTAAATGGGTTAGTAGACCAACTGTCTGCCTTAAGAGCATTAAGCATTGACATTTCTTGGGCGTTCAATTTCATGCCCATCATTCCGCCAAGTGTACCAATAGTTTGGTGCATAGTGTCTGAGAGTGCTTGCCACCCCGGACCATAATCCATAGAAAGAGGATCTTCGTATTCCGAGTACGTACCGAGCTTAAGGGCAAAATTAGTATCTGACAAATTCTGAGCCAGATTATGGGACATATTTGAAGTGGCCTCATCGACTCCGTCTAGGGCACTTTCAATGTTTCGGACAACATTACGAACTTCCCTATTGGCATCTCTCCCAACGCCCCTTCGTTCCCTGTCCGCATTGTAAGTTCTCCTGGCAAGTTCCGCTTTTTCCAAACGAACACGTTCAAGTGCTTCTGCTGCCGGTCCGGCTGCTTCTTCTTCTGCCATAAGAATCTTAAGCTCCATTTCTCTTTGAGCCTGATTCAAAGCAAAAGTCCGATCTTGAACGCTCTTTTTCAGGTCGTACTCCTGTTGCCACTGCTCTCTTCTTTGTTCTCTCGCAAGCCGATTATCCTCAGACTCCATATCGGCTCTTTGTTTGAGGAGATCACGATACTCCGCCTTTGACTGAAGGTCGCCTGCGGTTGTGGCGGCTGCAAGATTAAGACGATTAACGCCAAGAGCATAGGCTTGATCCGCCTGCTGTTGGTCTTGCATCATCTTCTGGCGAGCAAGTTCCTGTTGTCTCTGGGCTGCCGCAGCCTGCTGGTCAAGTTGCATCTTCTGCAACTGCATACCACCTGCACTTGCAACCTGTTGTCCCACTTGATTAGGAACAGCGGAAATAGGCTGGGGTTGATTGGGCATTCGGCTCATTAGTTACCTCAGAAAAGAAGTTCGTCACTAATTCCTTCAAAGTTACCAGATCCCGGCGTACTCCAGAATTGGTAGAAGGAAGACAATGTCGGCAAGAAGGCTACTGGACTGAAAGGGTTGGCGGCAATCATATCGGCGTATCGACTCAAACCTTGGGCCTCAAAGTTAGCGGCTTGGGCTTCAGCGGCTTGGGCCATTTGAACCCCTGACTGCTGAACAGACGTGGCGAGTTGATCGTAACTCATTCGACCTTGCTCAAATCCAAGACGAGTGCCTGCCGCTTGACCAGCAAGACCTGCATTCTGCATCATCAGATTTGACTTCATCTGATTGTTTTGAGTAAAGATATTGGTCATCGTCTGGTTTGTGGATTCCTGCTGACGTTGACGAAGATCTTCCAATCCTTGGATTGCGGCAGGATCTCCCATCTTGGCTCCAGCAGACATTTGGGAGAATTCATTTTGAAGCTGACGAGTCATACCTCGATTAGAAGAAGAAATCTGGGCAGCACTCATATCATCAAAAGACTCGATTGCCTTGTCGCCTCGGGCAAGAGTTTCATCGTAAAGACTTGCACCCAATTCAGACAATCGCTCACCTTGTTGGGTAAGGTTCTGACCCATTTCATCCATTCGAGCCTGACCTTCTTGGCCTGACTGTCGCATGGCATCGGCACCCCCCATGATGGAGTCTCGGTAGTCCCCAAAGGCACCCATCTTGGCATCATAGTTCTGCTGGTTAGCCCCAACAAGATTCATGTAGTCCGACATTGCAGCACCTTGGTACTGCTCGGTGCCACTAAGACCTTCTTGTGGAGCAGGCAAATACGTTTGAACGTCGTAGAAGCCACCCCTTCCACGATCAATCATCATGTCTGGGTTTTGAGGATCTCGAATAAAGCCTTCAGGGATATTTGGATCTCTTTCGGCTTCCCCTTGCATGAACTGCTGATACTGTCCGAACGGACTTTGCTGGGCAGGTTGGTTGCCAAAGCCTCCGGGAGTCTGGTTGGTGTAATTAGGGAGATTCCCCGTAGGAGAAACCCCGCCACTTCCAAATGCTCCAAACATGCTCATGTCGTGTTCCTATCACTGGTATCAGTATTGGTGGATCTGCCTCGGCAAATAACCGCCATCAGTTTGAAGTCCAAATCAGGGCTGAAAACTTCAATTCCCGGATTAAGGGCGCTGTCTTGAATACCGTGTTTTCCCTTGGTCGTAAGGCCGGTAGTCGTGAATGCGGCATAATCGTCAGATTCCCCGTTCTTTACAGAATCTCCAATTATCTCGCCTGAGAAATTAGTCGGAAATGCGGTTACTGCCACAGAATCCGATTCTGAGTTATAGACCAAACCCCTGAAGAACTTGTAGTTTGCGACCCCCCCACTTACGTCCGTGAAGTGGCATCCAATGGAGGATACTTGCTTGTTCTGGAAGAGGTCAAATCGGGTCAGAACCTTCATGTCTTCAGTTCTGACCATCGGCAATGCTCCCCCCACATACCGGAAGAGGACCGGGCTAACAGCGATGACATCGTTCTTTTGTATGAGGGTAGATACGTCCCCATCAACAGTAATGGTCTGACTCCCTGATCCGTTAGCAGTGACTGTGCCTTTACCGCAAGTGACGATAGTGGCTTTTGTCCCAACTCTTGTAGAGGCATCAGACGAAATCACATAAACCTTGGCCCCTGCCAACTCCCATCCGCTGCCTCCAGTAGTGGAAAGGTTCTTTGTACCAGTCCCCCCACTCTTAAGCGTGAGGACGGTGACACCGGAACCGGCTACAGAGGTGTGGACCGTGAAGATCGAGTCGCCAGTGCAGTCCAGTGTCCGAAGCATGGGCTGGCCCGCAGACAGATCGGTGCTGTTCACCGTCACCTTGTCTCGATCCAAGTCATGGATGTAGACTCGGGGCCTCCAGTTGGCAGTGATGTTGTTGGAAAGATCTCCTGCCTGCGGATGGTTTTGCAGGAAGAAGGTTCTTTCAACCATGGACGTAGTTGTGGTTGTAGTGGGGGTAGTGTCGTCGTAGGTATTTCGGGTGTACGTTTGGGGCCAGATGCCTGAACGGATATCTGTAAAGTCAGTGTCGTGGAGTTCTGTGATCCGGCCTGTACCAAACCACATGCAGACAGTCTGCTCCTTGACGGGATTCAAGATAAAGAGGCAGGAAGCATACGGATCAAAACTCAATCGAACACTTGAAAGATCCGAATACCAATCTTCCAATAGGAGATTATCGAGAGCCTGAACGTCATCAAGCTGGCCGTTGTTGGCGATTGCCTTCAATCCCTTTGACGTTATGAAGTAGCAAAGAGGGCCAGCAGAAGCATATCCGTTTTCCGACGCAAGACCAAACCCTGCGTGCATGTCCTCAATCTTGAGGTAGATGCCATTACGCCGGATGTGGTAAAGACGGTCTGAACTAAACCCAACTGCAAACTCTCCAGCCTTTGAGAGATGCTCCACCCTGTTCTGGTAGACATCTGGACTGTACTTGTTGTTGATAGGAAA
>TARA_R100000654_G_scaffold478_4_pt1 | contig 15129 bp, 7 predicted proteins | sample TARA_R100000654 | Tara Oceans TARA_R100000654 (sample SAMEA2622473) | marine metagenome | biome: marine biome (ENVO:00000447); feature: surface water layer (ENVO:00002042); material: "saline water (ENVO:00002010), including plankton (ENVO:xxxxxxxx)" | depth 5 m
TCTAGGTACACTGTTGTCAACTTCTACAGAAATAGTGTTCGTTGCTGTATCAATTGCTATACACTCACCCAATCTTATTATAGAACCATTATTACTTACATAGTATATAATATCCCAAGCACCTTCATCAGCTTGTGATGTAGCTGTAGCAATATTAAGCGCTTTAGCTTGTAATGATTCGTTTATTGGGTTGTCAAATTCTAATGTTACTGTTGCCATAATTATGGGGTTGCGTTGTTTCTATAAACTAATATTATTTCTAAAGTGTGTGATTCAGCTGATAAACTGTTATGATTAGTATCAAGAACGTTAGTTTTAACCACACCTGTTCTTTCACTGTTATTAAACGTTGACGTTCCACTACCTGAACCTGTACGATTTATAGGTATATCTCCACTAGCTACTGTTGTTCCAGAAGAGTTTATAAGTCTATATAATACTTGATGGAAATCATATATGTCGTTCATATATGTAGGAACACCAGCGTTTGTATCATTAACATCCCAGTCCGTAACTTGTAATGTTATATCATTGCTACTACCTGATGTTAAGTTAGTAGAATTTAAAGTACCACTAAATACAGCTGACATGTTATATTCTGTAGTTTCATTTCCTGTATCTGATAAATCTTTCCATTTATAAACAGTGTTAACACTAAATAAACTACCCGAGCCAAGCGTTATGTTTACGGTTGCTGTGTTGCTATCTTGTAAACCGTCACTTACTTTAAATCTAAACAAGTCAGTTCCTGTTTGACCCACGTTTCTAGTATATGTTGCAACACCGTTTGTTGATATTGAAAGCGTACCTTTTGAAGGAGCGTTAACAACAGTGTATGATAAACTATCTCCATCAGCATCTGCTGCTGTTAAACCGTGTGTTGTAGCTCCGTTTAAGTTAGCTGTAAAACTACTATTTGATGTTGTTGGCGCGGTGTTTAAACTTATAAGATTATCTAAATTTAAAGTAGCTGTTTGAGTGCTAGTACCTAAAAAGTGTACTGAATAATCACCACTTACGGTTGCCGTAGCTGGAGTAACAGCATTGTTAACTGTTATATCTAATAATGGTAAAACTTTAGTTCCACCTGTTAATAATCTTGTTTCACCGCTAGTACTACCCTCTGTTATATGTGCGTTTGTAGGTGTAACAGGTAATCTAAATAATTTATTATTTTGAGAAGAAATAACCCAAGAAACAACAGGATCTTCATAACCCTCGTGTGTTCTAGGATCATAACTACTACCGTTACCAGTAAACGTATATACTGTTGAAGGTATTGTTAGATTTGTTGTACTTGTTTTTGATATTGCAAAATTAACATTAACTGAAGGTGCTTGTGTTAAAGCTATTACTTTTGGTGAGTTACCAGAATTAAACTGAAAAGAATCAGAAGAAGTTTCTGTTAAAGTTACATTATAAGTTATATTAGAACTTCCTGTTATAGGTGGGAAGTATATTTCCTCAGTATGTTGACCAGCTATAGTACCTGTTAATTCATCAGTTGCAGAAGCTATAGTCACTACCTTAGGACCTGATATTAAGCTTTCAGAAGTACTTGCAGCGTTTTCAGCTTCTATTGTAACGGTAGCTCCCGGATCACCAAATAAAACTAAATTTCTTGTTTCACCTATATGTGATATATTTGCTTCGTTTATTTGATAGTTATATATTTTATCTGTAGAAGGAACAAATGTAGTTTCAGTTGTTCCTAATATACCTATAACATCACCAGTAACATTAGAAGCAGGGAAAGTATATTTTACAACAATTGTTACAACAGTTAAATCACCACCAGCTATACTACCTGTGGTTTCAGTAACTGTTATATCATAATCGTTTACATCATTTAAACCACTTGTATCTAAAGCTGGTAATATACTAAACTTATGATTTGAAGCAGCTGTTAATACAACTGTTTTTAAAGTAACAGGTCCACTGCCTTGGGCACCGGTGCCGCTATAAGCTTCTCCAGAAGGTGTAAACGCTTTTGTAAAGTTTTCTCCTACAATATCTAGTGTACCATTAATACTTTTACTAGATTTTAAAGCTCTACCAGCTATGTTAACGGTAACTGATTGATTAGCCGAAGGCATAGTAAAGTTTAATGGTATTACTACGTCTATGTCGCCATTTTCTTTTATAGTTGTTAAACCAGTTGGAGTACCCATTGCATCAGCAACAGGGCTACTTGTTTCACTAGTAAACGTCAAGTTGTTTGGACTAGGATAAAAAGCATTTCCATGTACAGGTGATAGTGTAAATGTTAAACTGTTATTAACTGTTTCACCAGGTGTAGCGGTTATAATCTGAGGTATTGAGGCTGTAAAGTTAGGATTGCTAGTTGTGGGATTAATAGATACAGTGACGTTTTGCACTGTTTGAGCAGCGCCACCAACACCGTTACTTGTAATATTACCTATACCTTGTGTTGAAAACTCTCTAATATCTAGGTTACCAGAACCCGAATTATTGTCCCAAGTAGTTGAAACACCTTTTATATAGTTGTACCACTTACCTTCTTTTTCAATAAAATATTTAACATGTCCATCTTGTTGATCAGTTGTTATTGTAGGCGTGTACCAACCTTGAGTTGTAACAGCTGTTTCTTTACCAGGACTTGTATCATAAACTCTACTTGTAGTTCCTTCGTAGTTTATTGTTTTAAAATTCTTAATACTAGAACCTTCATCGTTAAATATAAGATCAACAGTAGATGGTTGAGCAGCAGCGCCATAAAAAGAGTTTCTTGTAGCATTTGCATTATGCTCCCATATTTCACCGTTTTTAAACGTATAATAAGAACCATTTAACGATACGCCAGATTCAGGTATAAAAGATTTTCTACTTGTCCAGCCAGTTACTTTTTCAGTAAAACTAGTTGTACTAGGAACATTTGTATCTACTCTTTCACTATTAATTGTTATATTATAGTTATGTTTATCTTCATCATAAGTACCTACTATTAATTCGCCAGAGCTAATAGCATTAAAAGCATCACCAAAATAATCAGTCATACTATATCTAGTTATTTCTTCTATACCATCGTTAGATAATCTACATATAGCGTTTCTTTGATAATCTGCAAAATATATTCTAAAAGCATATTCTGCAAAAGACTCAGGATGCGTAGATATACCATGATCAGCTAAGAAAGGCATTGACTGGCCTAAAACTTTATTTGTTGCTGTTAAATTATTACTACCATCAGCATTGAATAAAGCGTCTTTGTTTGCTAGTATTTTTAAAACTTTATCTTCACAAAAAGCTAATACGTTTGTATTTCTAGAAAATAACTTTTGTATACTACCGTAAGTAGGATTTAAATCTTTAGTTATAGCTTCAGCTTGTATAAATTGATTTAAATTATTGGTTCTACTATTACTATTATATATACCAGACCATATTAAACCATTTGTTTTACGCTCTGACTTATATGGCTCTGCTAACTCAGTAGATACTCTAGGGCCATTATCTAACCTAGAAGCATTAAAGTCATCTCTTATTCTATCACTTTCTACACCATTACCAAAAGTAAAACAATTATACCAGCTTAGCTCTTTATCTACACCTAAATCAGATATAGGATAAGTATTTTTAGTTTCGTAATATAAATTTAAATCAGCTCTTTCTTTTGGTTCAGTTTCAAATATTGCTGGATTTCTTGAAACAAAACTAACCTCGTCGTTCTTTTGTTCTAATATTTGAAGTTCAGTAAACGATTTTCTATGTCTACCTCCTTTTTTCCATCTAGTTAACGGAAAAACGTTCTGACCAAATTTATTTTTACTATCAGGGTTTGATGGCGAAGACACAGAATTTGGAGACGTTACAGGAGACCAAGTTACTTGTTTGTCTAACGTCATTTTATATCTAATACCATGGTTGGTAGTCCATTTTGTTTGGTTTGTCCATGTAGTTAAATCTTGGCCTTCATCACTCCAGTTGTGTAAATGCTCAGCTTGAACATTTAGTATTTCATAAACTGTTTGATCTGGATCATCTTTCCATCTAAACAAAGTACCATTAGTTCTAAGAGCGCTGTGTATTTTGTAATTATTATTTCTAAATTCACTTTTACCAGGATAATACCAACCAGAAGCGGCTGTTTCAGGACCCATGTTAGTTAATCTAAAATCTACCTTTTTGTTACCTTGTATAAAACTTTTACCAGTATTGTAACCACTAAATTCTCTAGGTTTATGAGTAGTACCGTAATCAATAGAGAAAATCTGTGCGCCTTTATAATCATCTTGATCTCTAGAACCTTTTAAATAATACACAGGTTCTTCATGTTTTATTACATATTGTTGATCAACATCTTTATCTAATAAATGTTTTCTTAAAGCAGAGTCTTTGTTTATTTTTATAAAAAATCTACCTACAAACTCAGCTTTATATAAATCTAATTCTTCTATAAACCACTCAAAAGTTAAATTTGGTTTTTTATTAGTAGGTGTACCAGTAAAATTAACGTCAGCACCCATACCTGTTTTTAACTCTATTTCATAATAGTCATCACTACCATCATAATCACCATCACCGCCTATATCATATCTAGTTATAGATGATATTTCATAATATTCACTAACATTACCAGATTGGTCACCAAATCTAAGGTATTTATCACCAGTTGATTCGCTTGCTATATTTTTTAAAGAACTGTTAGCTATATCAGCACCAGGTATCATTATTGTTTTAAAGTCTTTTTGTGGAAAACCTTCTGTTGGTGCTTGACCTCTACCGTATTGAGTATTAATTTTACCTAATGAAGACTTTGTTTGTTTAAGAAAATCAGGCGCTTCATTATCTATAGCTAATATTTTATACTTTATAGTACCACCACTACCACTGAAAACAGGATCGTTGCTAGAGTGTTCTTTCTTTAATATTAAATAATCATCAACAGCTACTTTATTTCTTTCACTTGAAGGAAAGCTGATCCAAACATTACCATCTTCAGCATCGTACCAACGATCCATAGCTAAATTATAATATTCAGCAGATGGCTCTTTAACGTAATATTTATAGTGAGTAGCCCAACTTGGTGCAGCTGTAGTAATTCTAGCTTGAAGTTTATTTATTTTGTCAGAGTCTTGTTGGTGAAGAGTTACGTTTGCAGAATCTGAAGAAAATACAGGTGTTTGTCTACCGTATTTATCTAAGAATACAACACCAACTTGATATGTTCTTATTGATTTAAGTGATTGGTTTGGTATTTTAATAGGACAAGGCGTTCTATTAATACTAACAACAAACTCAGGGTCTTCTAACAAATCATATTGTTGAACATAGTTTCCGTAAAGTAATCTATTACCAGTTATTTCTTGTGCTTTAGCGTAACGAGGTACGTTATCATAAGGTCTTAACATTTGGTTACTAGGTAATAAAGCGTGTATTAACTCAGATGTTATATCAAATGTTATTTCATTTTTCTTTAATGTTTCTAAAGTGTATACAGCTGTTTTACCATCTTCTTTATATAATATATCAACCTCAGTTACATCAACTGGTTTTGTAGCCCAACCACCAAGTGTGATTGTTCTAACATTGTTAGTCATTGCTTTATTAAAACCATTTTGAGCATCGTAATCAAAGCCAAACACCTTTTCTGGTAAAAACGCAGCGTCTGTAAAAGGTGATATAGCTGAATACTCTCCATCTTGATACTTCCATCTATAAGCAAATCTAGGAAATACTAATTCATAAAAAGGATCTTCTTGTTCTAGTGTTGCAACCCATGTTAATTCTGCACTTGGTATACCCGCTGATATACTAGCAATTGTAACTTGAGTTGTTTTTCCTGTAGCATTTTGAGAAAGTATATTGTCTATAACGAGTCTAACCTCTAAGTCCTCTGTTATACCGTTTAATGTAGCATCAGCTTTTAACTTAATAGTATGGCCAACGTCAAAAGCTAAGTTACTGCCAATAAAAGCTATAGGTGCTATAACTTTTGAAGAACCACTACTAGATGTTGAATAATCTAATAAACCAGTAGGTACATGCGAAGTACCAGCTGGAACAGGAAATGTATTACCAGCTTGATCTTTATATGTAAAAACACCAGCAGCTGTAGTACAGGTTGCTGATATTGCTCCAGTAAAAGGACTATCAGACATAGATATTGTTGGAGCGTCTAATGGATATTTTCTTATAACAGTTATATGTTCTTCTTTTATATAACCTACATTTGTACCATTAACCCTGTGTTTAGTGTGGCTTATAGGATCTGGAGTACCAGATATACATCTTTTTATTTTAATTTTTTTAGGCTCTGATTGAGCATCAGCCCAATATAAATAACCATCTATAGCATTTATACCAGTAATTCTTCTATCTGCAAAAGCGCTAAAGTTTAAAACTCTTTCAGCGTGAAATGTTATTGTTGTTCCTGATGATATAGCGGCTGTTAAATTTGAAGCTAATGTTATATTATTACCGTTTACAGCTGTTACAGTATATACGTTAACACCGATCGTAAAGGTCATATCTCTTCTAATGTTATATGTACCAATACTTCCGTCTAAAACTACTGTATTAGAACCTTGATTAGCTGTAGCTACAACACCTTTCCACTGATAAACATCAACTAAAACAGCTCTAGGCGTGCCTGTTTGAACATTATACTCAGCTATTAAATCTATACCAGTACCAGCTTGAACAGGTCCTCTTATAAACCATAATATTTTATCTTCTTTTCCATACGTACAAGAACCTATACAAGTATTACCTACTTGACTTAAAAATGACCTTTGAACAGTACCAAAACAATTTTCTATTGAACCAACATCTGAACTTTCAGAGTTGACAACATCTATGTTTAAAGCGTCTCTGTATTCACCTTTAGGAATTAATCTTTCGTCGAGGTCTTTATTCATTTTCCCCGACGTGAACGTATTTTTTATTTCCGCCATTTACTAATGTTTTATTTGTTTAGATTTACCTCTCATTACTTGTGCTATTTCTTCTGACTTAAAGTTAGATAATCTTAACTTAGCGTTTCTAATAGCAGCATAGCGTTCTCTTTTAAATCTTTGAACAAGATATTCAGGCATATTAGCTCTTGTAGCAATTATTGCATGAGCTATATGTTTATATATTGCTTCTTCAGCAAATTTATGTACTAATTTTTCATCTTCAGTACCTAAGCTATCACTTATGTATTTTAAAGTTATTATTTTACCAACCATATTACTACTAAAGTGTATAAAACCTTTGTTTTTATCAATATAGAATATACCGTTTGCTTGAGCAAACTCTGGATCTAAACCATATCTTTTACCTTCAAATATAAGTTTATCATCATCGTAATCATCAGCACTAGTGTATTGTGGATCAGTTAAAGCTCTATCAGATGATTGATAATTAACCCAAGTGTCAGATTCAAAAGCATTTAAAAGTGTTCCGTCTTCATTAAATAAATATTCGTAATCATCACTTTGTAATAAAGCTGTTGGGTTACTTGTTTTTCTTGAAGGATATAATAATCTTTCTACACCATTGTTATCAGCATAACATATTTTAACATAGTTAACATAATCATGTGGTAATTTCATTTTTAAACTTGGTGGTAATTCTATTTCTTGAGATTTATGAGATCTTAATGTATCATAACTTAATTCAGCAATACCTCGTGACGCATGGAATATTACATCAGCTCTTTTTACTTTAGTTATTAATTTTTCTTCACCAACATAACTTATTATAAAGTTATTAACCAATTCATTTAAACCAATATATTGATAATTACCTAATAATTCATTTTCTGTTATTTGCCTTACTAATACAATATTACCTGCTGCTTGAGCTGGTAGTGTTAATTGACCAGCAGTACCACCGGTGTTACCAGCGTAAGAATATGTATTACTATTAATTTGATTACCATTAACAAAAACTATAAATTCAGTTTCTATCGCAGGTAAAGGATCAAAAGTTAAAGTAAATACAGTTTGGTTCGCTGTAGCGGTAAAACTTTGACTATTATCGTAATATTGTTGTTGTGTTCCTGTGAATAATGGCATGGCTTATTGTTTTTTCTGTGTTTCGTTTCTTACATCTTCTTGAGCAGCTAATGTAACTAAGTTTGCGTCATTTAATGTTATACCAGCTAGCGCTAATATTTTTATAACTAATTCAGTTTCTTCAGACTGATGTAGCTCAAAATGTCTTGTGCCGTTTGTAACGCCTTCTGTAGCGTTATATAATGGATAACCGTTAACTAAAGTATAGTTCCAGTTAACTGTTTGTGGTCTAGCTATATAATTACAAACCACACCACTGGTAATAGTAATAGGATAAACTTGTATTGTTCTAGCTAGTGGAATTTCGTTTAGTGTAGTACCTGTTTGACCTGTTGCTGTTACAGCGCTATGCCTAACATATATTGGTCTTGTGGCTGTTGGTGCAGTTAATGGTGATCTTTGATAATGATGTATTTCGTTTTGAGTAACGTTTTCTATTTCGTAATAGTCAGCACCTTTTTTGTAATATAACTCACCTAATCTATAGTATGATGGTAAAGTACCTAATCCTTCTTCACCACTTTGCGTAGACATAGTGACTGGTTGTCTATATCTTTCAAAATGATCAATTTTTTCTTCTAATAAATCTAACATGTCAGAATATGTAGTATCGTTACTAGGTCTTCTACCATGTTCGTTTTGATCATAAAAATATTGTTCAAATATATCCATTTGAGCTTGGTTAGCTAATAAGTTAAACTCTTGTGGTGTTATATAACCTCTTTGTTCTTTATTTGCTATAGCTTGCACTCTTTGATATACAGTATCTATGTTTACCGCCATAATTTCTTTTATTTATAGTAAGTAACCACCTCATAGAGATGGTTACCTCTATAAGTGATTAATTATTTTTTAATCTTTTTTTCTATTGCTTTGTAGATTTCTAAACCTTCATCTGTTTTAAACCAAGAGGCCAAAGCAGAGTATGGATGTTCGTCAAAAGGAACAGTCATTAGTTTTCTACCATTTGATGTCCATTTAAACGTTCTTTGATCGTTTGATAATTGAATAATATTAGCTTCTACGGCTTTTACACCAAAGTTTCTAATTTCTACATTATCGTCTTTAGCTAACGCTAAGAAGTTTAATGGTTGTCTTTGAGCAAATACTAAAGCATCTCTTTTAAGCTCCTTAGAACTCATCTCTGATACCTTATTACCGTATTCTACTCTTAATATAGCTTCTAAATGCTCTATATCTAACTCTCTAGCCATATTCATAGCGTCAAGTTGTGCATTTATCCAAGCTGTTTCATCTTGAGCTTCTTCGACAGCATCGTATAACTCAAACAAATCATTGTTTTTAGGGTGAAGTTCTAAAAATTTTTGTAAATTTGGTTTTACACCTTCTACAAACAATTTTCCTCGTCTAAATACAATATGTCCTAAAGTAGCATTTCCTTGTTGCTCATCAGCAAAAGGAGACTTTTGATTTGTTGCGTATCTTAATTCTCTATTGTAACCCTTTTCTTGATCAAAATATAATAGAGGTTTATTTCTAGTATGTTTTGATTGTATAACCGTTATTAACGGTTGTTTTTTACCTTTTAAGACCCATAATTGGTCTTTTAATTGTGTTTTTTCCATGATATAATATAATAAAAGTTAATAAATAAAAGCCGAGGGAGCCGAAGCTCCCTTTGCTTTTAATAATAGTTGTTATGATTTCAATAATACGAAGTTATTCGCAGCTTGAACACATAAACATCTTTCTGATAAGAAGTTTACATTCATAGCATCTTCGTCAGAAGTGTAGTTACCACCTACTGAACCAGTAATCCATGATTTCATCTTTCTATCATCTGCTTCTGAAGCTCTATATCTAACGTGTAAGAACGGTCTAGCTATGTTTTTACCTAAGCTTTCATCGTATACAGTAGAAGTACCAGCTGGTACAATAAGACCTTCAACATCGCTGAAGTTTCCTCGTGTTACAGAGTCATTTAAATATTTCCAGTCAGTTTTGTAGAAGTCATAAGAACCTCTTCTGAAACCAGAGAAACCTAAATTAAGCGCCATATCTTCTTCATTGTTGAATACACCGTAAGATGATCCACCAACTACTGCAGAGTTTTGAGAAGCAAGCATGTTGTCAATTTCAAGAGAAGTTCCTCTATCTAAGAACATCATGTTTTCTTCAATAGCACCTTGACTATCTAATTCTTGAAGAATAGCATCAAATTCAGCTAAACCACTTTGGAATACGTAAGCAGTTGAAACACCACTTGAGTTTGCACCCGTTTGTACATCAAAGTCAGTTCCAGTAAATACTAAACCTCTAGATTCTAGAGCGTCAAATAAACCTTGTGAACCAGATACACCGCTGATAGCAGAACCAGACTCAACTTCTTCAGCCTCGATCATTGCCATCTCTAGGTAATCTTCGAATCTTAATCTAGTTTCTGCTTCAGACTTTAAGTACCATAAGTAACCAGAAGCTCCGTTTTCAGTAGTAACTTCAACCCAACCGATTTGAGCAGTGTTAGAACCAGTAACAGAGTATCTATCTCTAATGATCATTGGTCTGTTAGAGAACTGAGTAAAACTCGCGTCCATAGATCTTGTTAAGTTTGCAGATCCTTTACCGAATTCGTTACCATAAACAAATAACGCTAAGTTATCGTTGTTTGCGTAACCAAAACCAGAGTCTGCAAAATCGTTAGTAGCATAAGGAAGAGCAACGATACCTGAAGCAGGTGCGCCACCAGATCCATTAACTGCACTAACTCTTGCTTTCATAACTGGAGCACTTGCTTGTGTCAAGTTTCTAACGATAATAGTATCGTTAATTTGAACTTGGTGTCCAGTTGGTAAAGCTATTGTATTATCAGCAGCAACAACAATGTTACAAGCTTCACCTGCAACGCTGTCATCATAAGCGATATGTAATCTACCTTGCTCAGACCAAATTACTTGATCAGAAGCTAAAGGCATTTCAGCACCTACCATTTTTAAGAAACCTGATACAGTTCTTTTACCATATCTTTCGACTTCTTTTTCATAAATTTCAGGTAGAAATTGCTGTAAGAATGTTCCACCACCTGAAGCAGAGTCAAATGACATGTAGTTATCCCATGCTGTGATCTGAGTTGGTCGCGGAGTCAAATTTGCTAGGGCTGTTCCAGCCCCGGAATTTTGAAAAGGCATAATTTCTAATTTTTAATATGTTAAACTTTATTTTTTAATTCGCACTTTAAAGTCACTAGCAGAACTACCAGCTACGTGTCTAACTTTTATACCATCAATAAATTCTGATTTATTAGTTGAGTGTTGCGCTCTAGGATCCATGTTAATGTTCTTAGATTTAGCAACACTATCTTTAATAGCATCAGCTTTTCCTTGTTCATAAAAGTGTCTAGCCACAGCATCTGGATTCATAGCGGTAAACAACGATTTGTGATAATCTTTAGCATTATCTATAGTATTGTCTTTGCCTAAAAATTTAGAAACAAAATTATCAATACTACTTTGCTGTTGTTTTACCTCATCTGCATTCTTAACGTTAAACCTATACTTTTTTTCACCTACGTTAAATTCAAAACCTTTGAACTTTTCGTTAAAGACTTCATTAGTCTTTTTGTTGAAAATGTTTTGTTGTCTGTCAAGAAGTTTTTGATTCTGTTCAGCTTCTTTATTGTAACGATTGAAAAAATCAACTGCTTTCTGTTGCTCTGGGAGCAGTTTACTTCCAGCTTTGATTTCTTCGTAATATTTAGACTTTAGCCCGTCTAAGTGGGACTTAGCGTTCGCAACTTGCTCCTTTAACGCCAATTTTTTTCTTTTAATATCACGCTCATCTTCAGTGTTTTCGTCATACGAAAATTGATCTTCTAGCATAAAATTAATTTCTTCACTAGATAGATGAGGTTTTGTTTGTTTGTAGTACTCTCTTAACAAAGCTTCGTTGTCAAAGTTACTATAGTCTTTATTTAAACTAACGTAATCATCTAAACTACCACCTGTTTCATTTATAAAATCTACAACTTTCTGTATGTTTTCCGGTAAAGGTTCACCAGTTTGTTGAGCTTCTTGTACAGCTTCTTCAACTTGTTCTTTTACCTCTTCTACAGTTTTTTCATCAGAAGTTTCTTCATCTACTATTTCTTCTATTACAGGAGTTTCTTCTTCCTTAACATCTTCTACAGTTTCTTTAACTTCTTCTACAACTTCTTCTTTTTTATCTTCAGATAAATCAACTTTAGCCACTTCTTCAGTAGCTTCTTGTTGTTTTTCTTCAACCTTTGCCATATCAACTTTTGCTACAGCAGGTTCATTAACTTTTCCTAAATTTTTAGGTTTTTTAGCTTTTAACTTACCAGTTTCTTGTGGCACGTCTTTTTGCTCAGTAGTTTCTACTACTGGGTTTTCATTTTTTTCTTCCATAATATAATATTATATAATTAAACAATTATCTAGGCATAAATTGACCTAGATCAAAACCACCTAATCCATCGTTACCTTTTGATTCAAACTTTTTAGGTGCTTTATCTTTTTTTCTTTGATCTATTAATTCAGACTGTTGAGACGCTTGTATTCTAGTACGTTCATCTTTTCTATCTTCCTTCATAGATTCTTTATTAGCTAATGCATCAGTTTCAACTCTTTTTAATTGCATGTTTAACTGAAACTCGTGATCCATTAAATCTTTTTTCATTTGCATTTCTCTCATTTGCTTTCTTTCTTCAATTGCATCTTTAGCTTCTTCAAAAGCAATGTTATTTTGAGTTAACGCTTGTTGTTTTTGTACTTCAGCTTCTGCGGCAGCTTGTTGTTGTTGAGCGTTAGCCTGTGATTGAGCCTGCATATTTTGCTGTTGTATTTTTTGATCTTTTTCTTGTTTCTTTCTACGTTTAATTTTTAATAATCTGTTAGCTAATTTAACATTTTTAATTTCTCTAAGATCAATTGCGTCTTCTAAATCTATTGATTGTTGAGACAACGCTTGTTGTATATTGTTTTCTAATATCTGTTTTTCTTCATCATCAGGTGATAACTCTATAAATATACCAAAATCATGTAGATGTAAGTTGGACATTTCCTCTAACGTACCTACATTGTGAGCACCTATTTTTTGTATAAATGCTTCTTTTGTTGGTGAGTATTCTATAATATCAGATACCCTTAACGATAAAGACTCAGCGGTTTCAGCTGTTAAAAACAACCCAGCTTGTAATATATGTCTAGTAGCAGTATTACTATTAGCAGCTGCCATTTTTTGTATACCAACTAAAGACTTAGCATCAGGCACACTAGCGTCTCTAGCCTCGTTTAATCCAGTCACATCTCTTATCATTTGCAAATAATAATTATATGTACTAATTAAACTCTGTAGTTTTTGACCACCACTACCGCTTTGTATTTCTTGTATAGGTATTTTACCAGGATTCATTTCACCATCACCAGTCATAGATCTACCTATAATACTACCAGTTTGGAAGAACATGTTTAATGCTTCTTGTGGATTATAGTTTGTTCCATTACCTAAATCTATTTCAGCTAAACCATCAGCATCTAAATAAATACCATCAGGTATTAATCTAGACATAACTTGTTGCAGCTTTAAATGTGTTAATTGAACCATATCAGCAAAACCTGTAATACGTTTTACTAAAGAATCTATTTCACCTTGATACATACGTGGTGCAACTATAGCATAATTCATTTTTACTTTTGAATTATCACTTTTTGGCCTCATCATATTTCTAGCCATTTCCCACTTTAATAATATATCAGTACCTAATATTAAAACACCTTCATATAAAACCTCTAAAGATCTTTCTACTTTTTCAAAGTTATCGCTAACAGGTGGATTAAATTGATCATCTTTTAATATAGCTTTATCAGAACCTGTAGCTGTTTCTTTAACTTTATAAACCTCATTCATATATGTTTTATAATTAAAATATAAAACTTGAACTTGGTTCTGGTCTATTTTGTCATGATGAGCATTGTGTGTGTGCATGTGTCTACTTTTCTTATATAAAGCAGAACTTGTTATTTCTTTTAATTTATCCTCGTCTAAGTCTGGAAATTGTTTTTTTAACTCATTTACAGGTATTGTTTTCATTTCACCTACATAATATATATCATCAAAATAAGGTGAATCTGTATGTGAATAAACAATATCAGCTGGATCTACGTATTCTATTTTAACTCCTTCAGAAGTATTAAATGTATTTTTTACACAACCAATACCTAAAACAGTTAAATCATAATAAAATCTTTTCTTAGTATACTCATACTTGTTAGACTCAAATAAAGTATTTATAGCCTGTTCCTCAGCAAGCTCAATAGCTTGTTTGTAAGTTAAAGCCATATGTAATTCTAACTCTTCTTTTGAATCAGGTAATTCAGGCTCTGGATATTGACCTATGCTTATACCAAATGCTGTTTGAGCTAAGTTAGTTAATTCCTTAGTTCTCATGTCAGCTAAAACACCTTCCATGTATTTAGTTCTTTTAGATATACCAAAAGGATCTTGTGAAAATGCTTTTACGTCATAGGTTCTTTCTGCAATACCATTCACTACTATATCTACAAACTTAGGTATAATAGGAACTGGTTTCCAGTCTAAATTAAGATAAGACATATCTCCGTTTATAGATAACTCGTCTTTATATTTTTGCACAGATTGTTCTCCACGAGCATAAAGCCTTAGTTTATGAAACTCGTTTATATTATTAAAATATCTATTAGCACCCGTATCTCTATCAAACCACTCACTTTCAATGGCTTTAGCCACTTCTAGCCCATACTCTGGACTCAGCTTTTCTAAATCGCTTGCGATTTGACTCGGAAAATTACTTTTTACAACTGACTCAGCCATATTAATTTTGTATTAGTTTTGATATACTACCATCGTTTTTATATCTGGCAATACTTATGTTTAATTTCTGTTTTTCTATATTAGCATTTGGCGTATATAAGTGTCTGTTACAAGCCATAATAGCTAAACCAGAACTTATAGTAGCATCGTACTTTGTTCTATTGTTTATATTAAACTTAGCCCAGTCTTGTAAAGTTTCTGTAAGATACATTGTACCATGAGAACCATCTGACTTCATACCAACGTGCTCTTGTATATACATTTCAATAGCAGCTGCATG
>TARA_R100000654_G_scaffold25227_1_pt1 | contig 15099 bp, 15 predicted proteins | sample TARA_R100000654 | Tara Oceans TARA_R100000654 (sample SAMEA2622473) | marine metagenome | biome: marine biome (ENVO:00000447); feature: surface water layer (ENVO:00002042); material: "saline water (ENVO:00002010), including plankton (ENVO:xxxxxxxx)" | depth 5 m
ATACACGACAGTAATGAGCGTATTCGTGGCGCTGAAGGAGATGCCCAATTCGCTCATTTACCTCAAACCTACACCGTGCCCAACTTTGAGCGCAACAAGGAGACGGGTGAGTACGATGAGGTGGGAACGAGAGAGCAAAAACAATTTTACCCCATTGGGGAAAACATGGGTTTTGAACTCAAAGCCGGTAAAGCGATGATGTCTCCCGAACAATTTCATTCATTGGTAGCCGGACCAGCACCCGAATACCGAACAGGGCAGCAAACGGCGATTCGTGAGTTGATGGACCAAGGTGCCCCAATTGCTGCTCCATTTCTCAAACTCACCCCCGAAGAGGGTGGTGGATTTAGAGTCGTTGGTCACGAAGGGCGTCACCGCATGCAAGCGCTTCGTGATGCAGGTTATGGTGATGTTCCAGTTCCGATTGAACTACAAGGCAGCAAATACCACTTCGGTCATGAGATGGACAATGAGAAGATGCGAGAAGCGTTGATGAACGCCATCATACGCCCTGAATACGGTTTCTATAGAGCAGATAAAGTCGCACGAGCACGCTCACATCGTGACATTGATGATGAATACCGAGAGGGTCTTCATCGCCTTAACAAACCCTTCTTGGTAAGAGACATTGACCCTGTGTACACCCGAGGTGAATACCGATGAGCGGAGCCTTTGAAGCGGCATGGGCCTTGCTCAAAGCGGATGTGTACATAGGCGACCCCGAAGACAGTATGGGGTCTTTTGTGACTGAAGACCGTGAAAATTACCTTCAGCGCATGAATCAACTGATGTACACTCCGGGTATGGGACGCGTTACCGGGAGAGAGATACCGAATCCAGCAAACCCTCACCTTGAAGAAGGCGCTAAACAGCACGCTGGAATGGGCGGTGGAGACTTTAATTTACCATCAACACAAGGTGTAGATTATTACCGTGGTGGTTCAATGCCCCGACCCGCTCAAAGTGGGAGGTTTGTTGGTGTCAATGTAGCCAACCCCGACTTTGATTTTGTGAATAATTTTGATACCGCTGTTGACAAGTTCGCTGAAACTGCTGCGCATGAAAACATTCACGACTTAATAGAACAAGAAATCACACCGTTTGCATTACAACAAAGCGGAGTATCAAGAATTAGACCAGTGATAGACGCTATGAAACAATCGGAACTGGGGCACTTAAGCGGTATGGACTTGTGGAGGAGGACAAGAGAACTTGGTAAAGAGACTGATACTCCTTATGCTCAACTGCGTGATGCTCACAATGCAGCGATGGTCAATGCAAACAAATTAAACGAGTTCGCACATGAGTATGGGGCGTTCAGTGCTGAGCGGCCCGACACTACGCGAGAACAAGTGTACGAACGAATGATGGCCTACCCGGATATTCAACCGTATGTTCAATTCGCTCAAAATCAAATGACACCCAACCTCGCTGGTGGTTTCGGTCGCACTGGTATAGACCCAGCCCACTTACACACGGGCGACCCGAGCATTCACAATACCGCAACGCCTTTATGATGCGGCATCATCGCAAAGCGTGATGGACCCGTTCTCTCAAGCGTTTAACCTGCTGAAAGCAGACCACCTCATCAATACCTACGGTGAGGATTTTGTGCTTGACATACTCGCAAAAGCCATGCCCGGAGACCCGCAAATTGAGGCTTTGCGACAATTTGTTTTGATGAACGACGATACTGAAGACCCTGAACTTCGTGCTGAAGTTGAGGCTGCTTACAAGTACCTTACCGACATCTCATCGGGCCGAGAAGCCCAAATGCCTCACATCCGAGGCTACCAAGCGGGTGGGCGAGGTATGACGACACCAACACCTGCATCCAGCGGCCCTACCCCAGCCTCTTACCCTCGTGCTGAGGAAAAAGAGATGCAAACAAAGAGCCTTGAAAGCGAACTCGCCAACCCCCGCATGAAAACCACCGGCAAACCAATGAATGTGAGAGGCGACGCTGAGGAAAAATTCCACACGATGCAGCGTGCTAACCGAGACAAGCGAGCAGATGAAATCGCTGAGCAGAATTTGACGCCCGCCATGATGATGGACCAAGGAGGTAGGTCGGGTGGCGATAAAAGCCCCATGGCCTCCGTTAGTTCGCCGTTGAGAGGTGCTCGTGGAGGTACGGTCCCAGTCCGACCACCGAAGGGACGCGACAGTCGTACATCAATGCGTGGTAGTGCATCACCTCGCAATCCAATGGACCCACCCCGCCTCGGCTCCGGTATGCCCGACCCCGAGCGACCAAAGCCGTTTGAGTACGATGATGTCAAACTCGCAGGTACCGCGATTTCAAGAGCCCTCGCCCACCTCGGTTTTTGAGGTGAGTAAATGAGCGAGCCAATCAACCTCGCTTGGCGTTTTCTCAAACAGGATGAAAACCGTCGCTTATCACCCCAGCCAAAATACGACTACAGCGAACCTGTCTCATTAGCGATGAATGAACAAATCAAAGGCCCTTGTCAAATGTGCGGTCAAACTGAAGGACCTTACTACGATGTCGGGTATCGCAATCCATTTCGTCCTCAACAAGATGCTATCTACACGCTGTGTGAAGCATGCTTGGATAAATTCTCAAACAGCCTTGACACCTACGCTCCTTATGCTAAAGACATTGTACTGAGAGCGAAGCGCAACATGAGTCCCGCTGCTCGTCGCCACAAGTTGGAGTACGATACTGAATATGAATCCAGTCCTGAACGAGTTAAGTACCGAGAAGAACTCAATCGTGAGCGACAGCGCCGAGGCATTTACGGTAAGAAAAATCACATGGATGTTAGTCATACTGAAGGCGGTAAGTTGACGCTTGAAAGCGAGCATGATAACCGAGCACGGCACTTCAAGGAGCGAGGTACGCTGCGAGAGGTGGCGAAGTCAACGAGAGAAGACTTGGAATTACTTCGCAACTTACTGCAAGGCCCTATGGACGAACAGGATAAGAAAATCGGTAGCGCTGTTGTTGGTATGCTTAACGAGCGAGAGCAGATGGAGGGAAGCGACATCCACGAGTCTCCAAAACACCACGACTTTTTCGGCGGCGTACACTTGTAAAGTGTAAAGGTTGTATTGTGTATTGTTTTTATTTTTACTATCTTGAATAAAAGTAAAGACAATACTACCTACTACCTTAACAACCTTTGATTTTTGTAGCCGCCACCTTTAAGTTGACCTCAGCAGTGGCACAATCGGTGAAAGCATGGAAGACCAACACGATGCTGAAATTCATTTGATGGGGCTTATTCTTGCGCAAAGCGCTTTAGTGGGCGTTGCTGTAGGTATTTTTGACGCTGAAGTGTGGCTCAAAAACGATACGCACTGGCTTAACGGATTTACCTACGCCATGGGCGCATTTTTCGTACAAGGTATGGCTTATTACTTCTTCAAAATGTTCTTTGAACGCACCATGCGTGAGCGAGCCCGCCTTTCGCAAATGGACAGGCAAAGAGTTCACAAGTCCCGTATGATGCAGCAAAATTTTGATTCTCGCCGTGCTGAAATGGAACTTCGCATGCAAGAAGCGCAACTTGAGCGTGAGTTGCGTTGGATGGAAGCGAACCCCGGTCAAATGCCCCCTTCTTGGGGCGTCCAAGGCGGCTCTCAATCCATGGTTGGTTTTTACGACCAGCAAGGTGGTGGAGCGGCATCCTTTGACGGTTCACGCATTCCCTCTCATCAAGCACAACCGAAACAACCCCTATCACTCGGCGTTGAAGAGGAGGCCCCGTTGAAGAAAGACGGTACCCCCGATAAACGCTACAAAAAGGGTGAGTGAGGTGCATGGGTCGCATTTTCAAGACGCCTTCGGACAATGCGACTGAGGAAACACTGCGTGCTATTCACATCGCAAATACGGTTGACACGACCTATGAGCGAGCGTGGGGTTGGGTAAAAACAGTCCTTGCCTCCTTACTCACCATGCTGATTGTGAGTGGGTTTGAATTTTACAACCCGGACATCAGTATTTACGAAAGTTCAGTGGACTGGTTCGTAGAGAAGGTTCATGAGTTCCTTCAATGGTTAAAGTGGTGGTAAGTTGGTTGAACCAGCGGGCACTGCGTTAGTAGGCGCAGCCGTTTGGGGTCAACACATTTTCAATTCGTGGCGACCAAGGCGTGTTGGTATTTACGGAGCGCCTATGGTTGGGAAGACTACGCTTGACCGCTACATGACAACACCGGGTGAAATGGAAGCGATTCCCGAAGAAGAGCGAACTACTCATGCCCGTTTGCTTGGTGTGGTCGGCCCTTACAAAATGCCTAAACCGACTCGTAAGCGTATCAGTTGGAACGGTGAAAAACGAGTGGTCTATTCAAGCGACATTGGTGGTCAAGAGCGATTTTGGAATTTGTGGGTTGAAGACATGGTAACTCGTAGAGTAGAAGCGGTTGTGTACATGTTTGACGAAAGAGCGTTCAAAGGAGGGGATGAGGGACTACAGCAGATTGCTGGTTTCCGATACCTCGTTGACAGACTCATCAATCGCGATTATCGTTATCGTTCATTGATGTCTCGCATTCGTGGTCGTAGGTACCATCCTCGTGTGATAATGCTCGTTGCGAACAAGGCAGACCGCTTCTTTGACGAGAGTGCTTCCAAGTTGTGGCACGATGGTCGGATAGGTGAGCATAAGGTGTTTGACCCGTTTCGTGACGACCTTATCCGTCTGCAAAAAGCAGGCATACCGACCAAACGCTCATTCATGGCAACGCGCATCGGTTGGAATGTTGAAAAGACCATGCTGGACCTTTTGACCTCTTAAGCCACCTCAGCAGAACCCTTTTACATGCTTCTTCCCTGCGTGAGTGCATGGGGAGAAAGGCTACGGTCACCACGCTGCAATCAGCGGGTAAGCAAAACGGTAGTTTGCGGACCACTCTCCCAAAGTGGATTGTTGACCACTTCGGTTTGAGCGCTGGTAGTAGCATCAACTGGTCGTTCATGGTTCAAAACGGCGAAGTAGCCGTAGTTATGACCCCAATTGAAGGTGAGGAGCATGTATCGGCCAGTTAATTCCCAAGCCTTGTATCAATCAAATGATGCTCACCTTGCTATGTTGGCTGCACAAGGAAACGAGCAACTGACACAGGCTGCTCTCAGTGAAATGGTTGCCGCTCAACAAGCGATGCAACAAGCAGGCGAAAGTCAAAACCTTGAGGTTCCTAAAGTCAACTTTTTTCCAAGCAATCACCACGACCCACGCAAAGCACGCAAGCGAGACATCAAGCAGGCTTACCGACTTCTCAAACCCGCTAAGCGCTCACGACTAAGCCCACTGCGTTGGGCTGGAAACAAGTATCGCTACAACAAAGACACTGGTACTTGTGTTGTTGATGGTTGTGATTGTGCTGCTTTGATTAAACACGATAACCTCTACATGCGTATTTGTGATGAAGACACGGGGCGTAGCCTATGGGAGATGTACTGGCAAAATCCTGTGACTGGTCAGCCCGAGGCTTTCATCGCTCAAGATGGTGTGACCAGCGGGCGTAAAATGAGAGGTACTTACTGCCCTGAACATCTCCATTTGTTTCACTTACTCAAAAAATGGGAGACTGAGGAGGACAAACACCGTGAGATGAACCCAAATCGTCTCAAAGAGAAGGTGAAGCGAGGTGTTTCAATTGTCACTGTACCAGTCTCTTCGGTGAGAAAGAAAGACCCACAACCAGCCATGCTGCAAAAGTACGAACCGTTCTTTGCTGAGTTGGAAAGAGACGCCGGTAAGACCAAAGGAATTAGCATACTGAATTACAAAAATCCAGCCACTGGTGTGAATGATGTCACGATGGTTGTTTTTGATTTGCGGATTTTTCAACAGGAGTTGACAGCCCTTAATACCCCTACTCCTGACTTTCAAACGCTGCTGCAACAAGAACAGCAGAACCTTGATGTTGAAGGACAACTTGGGCAGGTGTGAGTCGTATGTTCAATTTTGGTCAACCTCAACAACCTGCCGGTTTGAATTTATCAGTTACTGGTGCTCCTACCGGTCAAGCAGTACAAGGTTTGGGTCTCGGCGCTCAACCTCAACAGCCCGCTGGTTTCATGGGAGGTTTGGCCGGAGGGATGGGTATGCAACAGCAGTACGGCCAAGCGCAGCAATTTGCCCAACAACCTATGCTACCACCAAGTGAAATGGAATTGATGAATGCTTTGCTCCAATCACAAAATCCAATTCATCGTTTTATCGCATCAGGTGGACTTGCATCCCTCATTGACCTCATCGCTACTACAACCAGTCTCACACTGATGAATGTCCTCAAAAACGCCACCTTTGCTATTGACGATGATGAAGGCGGTATGAAATTGGACATTGGTGCTCTACCCGACAATCTCAAAACGCTCAGTGCTGAAAATGTTAGCGTGTTGTTAAACCAAATCGTAAGTAGCAGCCAACAAACACTTCAACAGGCTGACATGCAACGACAACAAATTCTCGCCATGGCTCAACAATCCATGATGGGCGGCGCTCTTCAAGCGGCATTGGCAGATGAAGGGACAATGGAAAAAATCGGAGGCGGAATAGGTAGCGTGGCTCGCTCCTTCATGGGTCTGCCAAAACAATGAGGTGAAAAGATGCAAGGGTCGTTTACAGAAGGTACTTATCAAGGTTTGAGTGATAGCAGTCTGAGTGTTTTTGCACCTACTCGTTCAGTCATTACCGACATGATAATGGTTCAGTTGTTAAGCATCATTTTAGCACTCGTGCTATTGATGATTTTCAAGGGTAATCAGTTGGACACAAACGATATTTCACTCTTCTTGGTTGGTATCTTCGGCTCCAGTATTTTGCTTGGTAGCATTTACTCCCGACTCACAAGTTGACCACTTACCCTTTGGACAATCACTTGAAGGTGCCATCGCTTTGAGTGGCATGAAGCACCCACACATTCTACACATGTGGAGTTTCTTGATGAAAAGCACGCAGTCTCGGCAAGTATTGAGACGATTCATGTAGGTTCCTTTAGTCACGCGATTGCCCGTAATAATGTCTTTTGAAGCGACAACGATTTGAGGTGGTTTCACTCTCTCCCACCGTCGGAACATGATTTCACCACCAGCCTCATCAAGAAAAGGATTATGTTCAATGCCGCTTTAGAAGCGCACATGGGAGGAGCGGAGCGTGTTTCTAAACGGTCCTGCGCCTTCTGTCAACATCCCAGTCGTGACGAGTTGGAACAGGGCTTGTTGTTAGGTGAAATTTCATCCACTCAGTTGGATAAAGACATGGGTTGGAGGCACAATACCAGCGACCGGCATTTCCGTAACCACATGGGTCAATTCCACATGGCTTCTAATCCGCAGTGCAAGGTTTGTTCACATCCACAACGGGCTGAATTTGAACAACGATACTTCGCTGACGGTAGCGAATCCGAACTCATCGCTGTTGAATTGGGTATCGCTGAGTCATCGGTGTATCACCACATGAAACATCATTTCCAACCGTTAGTACAAAAAGCCGCAGTTGCTGAAGTCAGCATGGTCGTGGGAAGGGAATTGGATGTACTCAAGTCAAATGTTGAACTCCTCAATCATAAGTTGTCCGAATTGCTCAATGAGGGCAGTGTACACGAAGATGGGTTCGTGCGAGATGCAGTGTCCTTGCACAAAGAAGTGAGAGAGTCAATTAAGGACATCAGGAAAATGCAAGACGACTGGGGGCCTACGAGTGAAAACGGTGAAATCCATAATACCATCAACATTCTCAAAGTTGAACTCGGTAAGGAGAGTCCTGATTCTTGGGCTCGTATTCGTGAGAAACTGATAGGGCATGTAGAGGAGGGCTTCGTATGATGGCTGTTCCCGTACCCGATTTGCTTCAAGTCACTCATCCCGCTTATTCGTTAATGACGCAAAAAGAAGTTACTACGGAGGTTATTCCTTCGTTACTTGATTTTGCCGAGCGAGTTGTTGAACGATTTGAGTTCTACGGTAATCTTGCCGTAGCCCCTCAAGACCTCATGATTATGCTAAAGAACGGGTTTGAAAAGTTGTGTAAGAGCGACGACCCACAGGAGGTTTTACCCATTCGTGATTTCCTCCCCCGTTTGTTAGAAGAGTTTGAAATGACCATGGGCAGTATGTCTCGCGCATTCCCTTCAAACCCACGAGTGAGTAAATTCTACACATCATTATCTGATATGCTCTATGTTGCTTACGACGAATTAAGCGGGGGGCCACTCTATGACTGAGGGTATGATGGGTCGCGGTTCGGACACCCGAATGTACGCTCCTCGTTCGGAGTCCTCGCACATGTTCCGTGCAAATTACGAGGATGAGCGTACACCCACAGGGCATGATGACCCTTCTGATAAAGAAAAACGCATGGATAAGCGTCAAGCCAAAAAAGAGCGTGAAGAGGAAAAAGAGCGCTCATTACGCCATATCAAAGTAAGGGCGCATCACATGGGTCTTAACAAACCCGAAGAGGATGATGGCGACGAGGGAGACAAGAAATTCAAACCGCGTGATTCGCCAAGTGAACCTACCATACCCTCGGGGGCCGGTGGTTTCCTCACCAGCCTTGGTGCTCAAGCCAAAGGCCCCGGCGCTGCTGGAGGTGAAATGATTCAAATGTCCGAGCCGATGGAGCATGCTTGGAGTTCGTTGCTTAAGCAATCCCGAGCGCAAAAGAAGCGTCGCAAGAAGGAACAGTACGCCAAGTGGCGTCCATCTACCGGTCAGTTCAAGCGCCCTCGTGGCGGCTACAGCGGTCGTAGTGGTACCTCCGCCCGAGCAAAAAACCTATCTCGTCACCTCCCCATGGGTAAGAAGACGGGGCTGATGCGACCACACTTGGCTGTTGAGATGTCTCACCGTGGTATTGCCAGCAAGCAGCCAATGTCCAAAGACCCACAAGCCTATGGCGCTTATCGTGGCTATCAAGAAGCGCAGAAAATTCAAGGTGGTGTGCCCAGCAGACTATCACGCCGTGCTCCGTTCGGTCAACTCAACGCACCCAGTGGTCGTGTGTTTGGTATTCGTGCGCCCAAACCTCGTTTGAAACCTCACCGAGCACCACCGATTCAACCGCCCCGAATGCGTACACCTCACCTCAACCGACCAAAAATGCCCGGTATGGTGACGATGAGTGAGGACGAAGTGCAAGGCAGCGACCTGCTTAAGCGGGACATGAACCATTACTTGCTGGCTGAACTACGCACATCGCTCAAAGAACTCCAAGACCTGATGCGTCGCAAGAAGGACAAGGACCGCAAGAGCAAGGGTATGGGCACACCCGACACGGCTGGTGGTGCTTCTACGCTACCCAACTATCCCGGCAACAATCCAAAGCAGACAACAAACCCAACAGGGGCCACTGAAAGTCAAGAAGATGCTCGTCAATACGGACTTGACCCACGAGCACTTGCTGGTAGAGGGAGTGGACGAGCATGAGTATTCTTGTCCGCAAAAGCGGTTTTCTGTTATTGAAAGGACACGGGGTTTATGCTTATTACGGCGGTCAAGCCCATTTGTTAACAGCGCCTCCACCCGAGGCCATCAACCCCGACAGTGAGATGGAGGATGTTCCAGCGTTCGCTCACTACGGTAATTTCAATCAACATCCAACAGTCGGCCATCTTACAGTAGGAAATCTGATTCCGGGTAAAATTTTACGACGAGGTGGTAAGTACGGGGAGACGGTTTACCGTGATGAGGGTGGTAGAGACCATCACCATGGGATTGATGGTGTTCTTCATCACATAGGGAAGAGATTGGAAGAAATGGGGGCACTTGGTCTTCGCCATCCTCGTTTGGGTGAACTCACACCGGAGGCTCTCGTTCAACGAGCGATTAACGAATACAACCGCACGCACAATGACAAAACAGGTGCGCACAAATTACCCGATGTTAACAGCATAGAGTGGCGTAAATTACACGCTACTCCTTGGAGTAAAAAAGATGCAGACAGCCCTATTCGTTCTGTGGATGGTATTTTACCTACGCTAAACACAAACATGCGTCCCCATCCACGACTTGGTACTTTCATTGAATCCTATTCAATTCCATTTTGGAAAGAGTTGAACGAAATTCTTGTGAATCAACTCAACATGAAAGAATCTCAAAATTTGGAGTGGTTAACGCAACCTCATATTTCAATTGATGACTTACACCCAACTGGTCGCCGCCTTAAGGGGCGTGGCGATGGTATGGTTGGCCCCGATGGGCGACTTCCTAAAGCCCACTTGCGAGACACACCCGAAGGCATCAGCCATGACCAGTTGCTCGGGCCTATTCATTCGTGGGAAGTGCTGCATCACACTCCTGACATGTTTCACTACAAGTTGAGTCGCCAGCAGTCAACTCCGTTTAACACCAAGAAAAGCGCAGTAGGGCACATCAAACTCGCTCTTCAACGCTTAGAGCAACAGGGTTTACCTGTTCCTGACACACCTGTACCTATCAATGTAGAGGCTACGAGCGGTGGGACGAATTATCAGATGGTCCCACTTAGCACAGCAGTTCGCTCCGACGCTATGCTTGGTAATTTGATAGAAGAGTTGAGCACGACCCAATCGTTGAACTTCTTGTTTGGTAGAATCATGTCTCGGGGTAAGCAAAAGGAAGGCCCCGGTGCAAGGATGATGGCTCATTTACTTGAGCAGTATGGTGGAGACCCTGATGACCCTGAGAATAAAGGTCGCACCTTTAGCACGCTGGACACGCATGTCACCGGTGCTGCTCACATACCTATTGACCGGCAGTACTTTTCGGGTGAAAAGTCACCACGCCACCCTACGAAGGATGGTAGCACACATCACACGGCTGCTAAACTTTATGCCAAGGCTCACCTTGCTGAGTACGCAGACGCTGATAGCCTACGAGATTATCACCCGGAGGACTTCAAAGTAGCAGAAGATTTGGGTATTGACCGTGAAAGCATAAAAGGTGTTGACCAACGAAGAGCAGGCGCACAAGCAATCGCTGACATGCTCGCTACAGCGTTTGGCGGAACCGTTCAAAAACCACTGATTGAAGAAGAAGCATTACCTTCAAACCCTCTTAGCACTGGAATGCTTTTGGGTTATCCCGAAGAGGGATTGGCTCTACCTGAATACCTATCACACATCTCCGCTGTTGCTCTCCCTCCACCAAAGAGGCAAACGGCTGAGCCTCCTTTGAGAGAGATACCCGCTGCTTCGCCCGCTGATGTCGCCCCAGCGGGACGAGAGGTTCTTCATTCGCCTCCTCCAGCAGCCGCTGTTCCAGCAGCACCTCGGGCGGCACCTGCTCCACGAGTGGCTGTTCGCCAGCCATTCCTTCCCGGCATTGGTACGGCGATGATGCAGCCTCAAACGCCGGAAGTTGTACAAATGCGCCAAGGCGTAGGCAACCTCCCGCCCGAACAGTTGCGTCAGTTTATTGGCGCTACAACTTATGGTCCGCGACCGGGCGAAGGCCCCGAGTTGACCGAAGCCGAACAGCGATTCCAACAAACTTTTGGCGACCCACGCCAGCGTCTTCTTACACAGTACATGAAGAGTCAAAGTGATGCACTACCCGAGGCTGACCGTTTGATGAAAGCCATGGAGGACATGCAACGAGACGCTGCGAAAACTGACTCAAGCATCATGAAGCATGCCCTGACTCGTCCTGTGAACATCGCTGATGAAATGGGTGTTCGCCACCTTGCTAAGCAACTCAACCTCACACCTCTTGATGTACGCTCTATCGCTCAGCAGTTGGGCGACTGGGAACGCATCGCCAAGCGCCTCAATGTAAAAAGCGACATTGTAAAGGTCATTAAAGTCAGCATCGGGGGTGTTTGATTGAAACCAGTCGGTGTGATTCGTAAGAACATGGGACCGCTTTCACTTCAAGTTCCCTTGGGTGAGTCGGGTTTCTATTTCAGTCCATTAAGTGGAATGGGAACCGCTGAACCTACTGCTAATCCCAATGTGCGTTCAGCAAGAGACTTTAGCACTGCTTCAATTAGCGCTGAAAATGCAAGAGAAAAACTGAGGCAAATGGCTGCGGACAGGCAGGCAGCGTTCAATAGAGACCCTGATTCAAGTTTTGGCGGCGATGCCGCTGAAATAGCAAGACAGCAAGAGGAAAGAGCGCTACAGCGTGTTCTTGAGGCTGGTGAGGCTCAAAATCAGCAAGAGCGTTACATATCGGAGTCGCTTGATAGACAAGGAATGCGTGGACCCGTTGGTGTGATGGGGCCCATAACAGGAGAGGCTGATAGGGCGGCTGCTCTTGCTGAAAGAGCGGGTAGATTTGGGATGGCTGGTAGGCTTGCTGGCACTGGAGTTGCTGGTGCTTTGGGAGGTCTTACTGGTTTGATAGCGCTACAAAACGCTGGTGCTCAAGGTCAAGACGCCATCAGTGGACTCGGCTCGGCTGGATTGAGAGGAATGGGTACTTTCAGCACTGCTAACCCCGCACTTGAAAGAGCAGGTGGCTACATAGGCTCACGAATAGGTGACTCCGGTATTGGTATGACAGGAGAGGCGTTTAGAGCAGGCCCAGCGAGTCAAATGGCTGGTAGGGCCAGTGGAGCAAGTCAAATGGCTGGGCGTGGAGGGCGAGTGGGTGTTGTTACCGTTCCCAAATTACATAGAACTCCCGGTGTTGCTGATAGCATAGCGCCTCCAGCGCCTACTCCTCCTACCGTTGCTGAACCTACTTCCACCAATGATGATGGTGGAATGAGTGAAAAGGTTGCTGGTTATGTTGGCGTTGCTACTAAAAATCCCGTTAAAGAAACAGAAAAAGCAACAAACGCTACCGATACCATGGGCATAAATCAATCAATGGTTTCACCGGAGAAGAAGTACGCATCTGATAAAGACATGGAACGATTCATCACCATGGCTGGACCGACTGGTGAAAAGATGCCGAGAGGGACTGGGCGCGATGGCAGTATCACGGCGAGGGACTTGCAGGAAGCGGAGTGATGAAAAATGGACAAAAAATCTGCTGAGATGGCTGAACTGGTCATTGAGATGGATAAGAAAATGTCCGCTCGCTCGTTCAAGTACTTCTTTGAAACCGTGCTTGGCTTTGACTATGCTGACCACCACGGGCTGTGGGACAAGGGTTTGAGCGAGAACCGCTATTACTGCGTCAAAGCATCTCGTGACCACGGCAAATCCGTGTTCTTCATGTCTTACGCCTTGTGGATAGCGGCGTTTAATCCCGGTACACACATCATGATTTTCTCACACTCGTTGGAGCAGACCCTTGAGCACATGCGTTTCATTCGTGGCAACATTGACGCTGCACCTTGTCTCAAGGAGTTGAAGCCCGGTGGCATTCCTTGGCGAAAAACCTACTTTGAGTTCACCAACGGTAGCCGTATTATGGCTAAGTCGGTTGGTGGTGGTACTCGTGGTTTCCACCCGGATGTTGTGTTGTGTGACGACATCCTGTGGGGTACGACTGGCAGTGAGTTGCAGCGAGCAGCCGATTGGTTCTACGGTGTTCTTCTTCCTGTTCTTCACCACACGGGTCGCCTCATGATGGTCGGTACGCCGTTTTCGTACAATGACTTGTACGCTCAACTTGAGCAGACTGAAACATTCCAAGTAGAAACATACCCGGCAATCAACCGTGAGGGCGAAGCGCTGTGGCCTCAGCGCTGGAACCTTGAAGCGCTTGACCAGCGGCGTATGTCCATGCCTGCTATTCAGTTCACTCGTGAGTACCTGTGTGAACCGATTCACGATGTTGCGAGTATGTTTCCGATGGCGCTGCTTGAAAAAGCCCGTGACCACGAACTTAAACTGTTGGACTACGCTGAGTACGAGTACGATGAAGAAGGCGAAAAAGCCGGTGTGTTTGGACAGCACTTCATCGGTTGGGACACAGCAATTGCTTCGGACAAGAACGCTGACTACACAGCCATGACGGTACTGCGTACGCTACCTGATGAGGATGTGAAGCAAATCGTAGGCATTGTACACGAGCAAGGCATGGGTTCAGCAGCGCAGAAGCGGCAAATCATCATCCTCAACAACCGATTCCAACCCGACCTCATAGAGTTGGAGGGCAACAACTTCCAGCGAATGTTTGCTATGGAACTGAAAGACATCCGCCAAGACATCCCCATCCGTACATTCATGACGACAAAGACCCGTAAGGAGAGTCTGTTTATGTCCCTCTTGATGGCGTTTGAACAGGGTCAAATCAAAACACCCTACGGTGATGAACGCTCCAAGCGCTTTACACACAAGTTAGAGGAAGAACTCACTCGCTTCGGCATGCAAAAGAACGGGCGCTTGGAAAGCGTCGGTGTGCATGACGACTTGGCGATGTCGCTTGCTTTGGCAAACTGGGGAACCAAAGAGTTCCGAGGTAGCGTTGTCATGCTTGACGACTACATGCCGGGCTTTGACGACTGGCTGACAGGGAAACCAAGAAACAAGAATAGGTGGATTGTACCATGAAGGAACAGAAAGTAGGAAAGAAACCACACGGAATGGTGTTGGTCATTTCAGTAGGCAAACCGGGTGGAAAGAAGCCTGAGCGAGAGGCCGACCCGGACACCAAAAAGAAAGCCAGTGAAAAGCAACTGCTTAATGAAGCGGCAACGCTTCGTGAAATGGGTGATAAAAGAACAGCCCGTCGTTTTTCTGATGTTGCTGGTCTTATGTCGCGTGGCCCAGCGCTTCGTGAATCAAGTATTCAACGGCTTGGTACAAAGGCCGCTCAAGCACTTGACCCCGACGAAGAAGGTCAAGATGACTATGCTCGCCTTTTGTTTAATGAAAGTACGCGCGGTGCTGACTATCAAGACATGAAACTCAATCCAAAATTTTACCCTCCCGAAATGCGCCGTGAAGTTATGAAACTCATTTCTCAAATGGCACGGCAAGGCACTCAAGCGGACACCATGGATGAAAAAGCACGCTTGGCTTTGGATGAATTGCGTGAAGAAGACCCCACTCAATTTTTTGCTGACCAAGACTTCGTACAGCGCTCTTATGAAAATTTGGAAGCCTTGGATGCGATGATGAAAGGTGAGCCTGTGAACTTTTGTACTTGTTGTTCACCTACTGACATCGCTTGGGCTGTCGCCAAGGCAAAGAAAAAATCCAAGCCGTTCCACGGCTACAACCCAAAGCGCCATCACAAGAAAGG
>TARA_R100000654_G_scaffold10999_1_pt1 | contig 15088 bp, 18 predicted proteins | sample TARA_R100000654 | Tara Oceans TARA_R100000654 (sample SAMEA2622473) | marine metagenome | biome: marine biome (ENVO:00000447); feature: surface water layer (ENVO:00002042); material: "saline water (ENVO:00002010), including plankton (ENVO:xxxxxxxx)" | depth 5 m
GTATGTTTTAATTATATTACCCATCCGCCATATGTTGGGTCTTTATCTGGATACATACCAGTATCCTGCGCTCCGGTATACTCCGGATAGTCTCCACTCTTCTCGTCTATGAAATCAAAAAACCGATTTACATAGAAATCAGCAAAGTCTTTTGCCCTTGCTGTTAAAGAATCAAGCTCACTCTTTGTAAGAGTATCACTAGATTCAGTAGTATGTTTAAATATACCTCCGTTGCTGATTTGATAAGCAGCAAAAGGAATATAACTATACTGACTATACCATATAAGCATAGGTTTAATATGACTATTCAGTAACGTCTTGTATGCAGCATTGGCGGAATCGTCAAGAGTTCCGCCAGTGATCAAACTTTGTATCTTCTCGTATAACTTAGTACCCAAAAAGTTCTGTATGTGTATGTCCTGGGCCACCTCAACAAATTGAATTAGCTTATCTGTGTCTAAAGCTCCGTCTATTATAGACTTCCGCTTTAACTCCGTCATTGTTATAAATAATGCCTTACTCATCTTCTTCGGTAGGTTTTTCCTCAACAACAGCCTCAGAAACGCTCTCAGAAGCCTCCTGCTGAACGATCTCCTCTTCTTGGACATCCTCTACAGCAGAAAGTTTTTCTCCCGTCTCCTCTTCTCTCTTGATCTTAGTCTCTATGTTGTCTAGTTCTGTAAATTCTATTGGTTGTAGGGTAACAAAGTATAAATCCAATGAAATGTCGTTATATAGCAACAATTCTTTGAATGCATCGAGTAGCATCTGCTGAAATGGTCTAATTACCATATTATCCATCAAAATAGATGCTGTTCTAAGCTCTTCAGCGTTATTTCCGAACCCAGTGTTGTCTTTTATTCCTAAAAGGATAGGAGATACTACTCCGTGACCTATCATTATCTTTTCTCGGCTTTCTTTGGCCAAAAACTCATATTGAGCGTGTGCATCCGGAAGATTTATTGGGTCTATGTTAGATTGGTTCTCTGAACCATCATTAAAAGCCAAAATAAACCGTCCTGCGTTGCTAGTACCACTAAATTTATCGTAAATCTTACGTTCAATCAATTCCTGGACCTCTTCATTAGGTATTCCGTTATTGAAATTGATCAACATACTTGGCTGAAGGCCATTTTGTATGTTTGACAAGTGATAATTGCTCACTTCTTCCTCCAAAGTAGCATATTGAAGGCATCCTTGGTAATCTACGGGTGAATAATAGTAAAAACCAGCCTTGTAAGGCTTAATGACATATAATTCAATACGCTGAGACCTCGTACCATTGCGATAAGTAGGTATCTTCTTAGGTTTGTCACTAGGTTTAATGTTTTTCCAGTCACTATGGTAATAATACGCTTTAATTTTGCCATCTTCTGCTTTCTCAGCTCGCAATGTTTCCATTGGGAAGTGATACAGTCCGGCTATTTCTTTTTTTCTGTTCTTATAGACCACTTGAATGGCTGCTTGGCCAAGCATTTTGTAGTCTGTCACTATTTTTCTTACATCAGTGGCATTTAAAATGCTCTTCATTTGAGCGAACATAAGAGGCTTTTCCTTAGAATCAGTAGCCTCAAGACCTCTACCATAAATCATATCAGAAATACCATTGATACATCTACTATTGGTCGGACTTCCTAGATATCTCTCAATTAACTCACCAAAATAGTTATTATCTTCACCATACTCGACATAAGCATTTTTGCTCTTCTCGACTATTTTAGGCACTTCGTACCCGGTTAGATTTACTACTTTTACATTCTTCATACCATTATATATTGTTGACTACTGTCACCAGAATCACTCTCTGTATATTTCCCGTCATTTATGGTGTATACTGAGTTCGATAAATATGAGTCAGTACAATAAGCTTTGTCCCTAAAAAGTAGGGTTGAACCATTGAATATCTCATAGTTGTAAATACTGTTATCCGATAGAATACTGAAAGTGCAACTAAGGTCAATAAAGTTTCCATTGACAGTAGAGGATAAACCAGTCAAAGTCTCTGACTTATTGGTCCCGTCTTCTGTTATCTTAAGAGATAATCCAGTCTGAGCTGTATTAACCCTAGGCAAAACTTTTATTGTTTGAGCATCAGTACTCGGAAGTAGTCTTATCATACTAATATAACTAAAAAAAGGGTTGAGTGTTTTATATAAAAAAAGGGGCCTCTTGGCCCCTCTATTCTAGTAAGTATCTTTATGCTCGTCCAGGTGTTCCCCTATCTTATCCCAAATTAACTCTCGAGCAATATGCTTCTGAAATTTATTCAGTTGTGTCGATTCGGATACTTGTCCTAATTGACGAAACAATTTTGATACTTTTTTGAGTGTTTTTGCTGAAGCAGTCATAATAAAAATATTTAAAGGTTAATAATATTCAAAACTACTTCGCTTATGCGAACTCTAAATTCGCACATAAAAAAAGGGGCCATATAGGCCCCTCTCTATCACCAGGTAAAAACCTATGCTGGATCTCTCTGAGTAGTTTCAGTAGCAGTAGCTGAAGACATTCCCGCAAAAGGGTTTGCATCAGTTGCTCCATCTACAAAATTAGGTAGAGTTGTTTCGTTGGCTGTTAAAGTCAACGTATATCCATTTAGATCTCCCATCGCTGTCCCGGTAACGGCAGTACCTCCTGTAACTTCCGCTCCGTGTTCTCTTCCAACCAATAGAACTTTATTGTCAAATGTCTGTACGAAAACGTGAGGTCTTCCATAAGTCATTAGCTTAAGTTCTTTGTTGTCCTCCTTAGTCATCTTATGAAGAGTAAGGTTTGTTACTTGCTCAAAGAATGTTGTTCCATTCTCAATAGAGCTATTAATATTTGATTCAAGAGAAGAATTACCCTTAACGTCATAAGTGCTATAATTGAAAGTACCACTAATATCTGTTATTTCATCATTTGACCCAACCGTTACAGTCGCTAAATCACCAAAATCAACAAAATGTACTTTTACTACGCCACCTACAGCATCTTTACACGGTTTTTTTCTTCCCCCGGTTAAATCACAAGCCATATTTTTATAGTATTAAAAAAGGGTAGGCAGGCTCAAGGCTCACCTACCCTCTTATATTAAACAATTGTTCTTATGCGTACAATACGATGTCTCCGCCAATGGCGTGCTGGATTCCAGCAGTAAATCTGACAACGACTCTCACATTCTGACTTCCATCGATGTCAGCCATATCAATGACTTTTACTTCGTTAGTGTCAGACAATAGACCAGTTCCAAAGAACAAGTTTGACTTCTCAGCAGCTACCATTTTGTCGCTACCCATTCCGCTTGCAAGCTCTATGTTGATGCCATCAAAAGTTAAAGCACCTCCGTTGAACCACTGAGTTCCTTTAGAATCTGTACCAGCAGCACCTACGTTGCTAGCAAATCCACCCAAAGCTCTTACATAAGCTCTATAGATATTAGGAGCAGCATAGATAGTTAAGTCTTCAGCACCGTAAACAGCAGAAGGAATTGCATCCACTACAGCTCCGATTTGAGCGATTACATTAGAAGAAGTAACAGTTGTAGCAGTTACGTCATTAACGTCACTGTCAGCACCTAGAGTAGTTTGGAATCCGTCAAACTGACCTTCTGTGGCGTTAGTACCAGCCCAGATGTTAGTTTCGATTCTTTGTGCTACTTTAGAAGAAACGTGTGCAAGTAAGAAATCAGAGAAGCTAGCAGGAAGATCAGAATAAGCTGAATACCCCATAGAAATTGCTTCCCAATCGGACACAAAATCCTTCTTACAAAGTTGTAGGTTAACTTGAAATTCTTCTGGTTGAAGAACTCTTTCAGTCAATGTCAAAGTAGATGTAGCAGTAAAGTCACAAGTGCCATTCTTGACGATATCGTCAGTAGCCACTTTCTTCATTACTTCTTTATACTTTACATTAGGCTTGATCGTGATCAACTCTTTTGAAAGAGTAGATCCGCTTAGTAAAGCAGCAGAGATATACTTCCCTGCAAACTCACCAGCATAAGTAGTAGTAATTGATGTAGTTGTTGCCATTTTTGTGTTTATTTATTAAATTTGCTCATATTGTTCAATACTCGATCCAGGGTAGTCTGAGTTCTTCTTTGAGCAAAAAGATTCATTTCTACTTCTGGCTTTGCTTCTGGGCTGTGAACCATAGGCTCAACTTCAGCCTCTACAGCAGCTAATTCCTCTTTAGGAACTTCACTGTTATACTTTTCAGAGGTAGATTTTATTTCACCCATAAGGCTTTCTACCATAGCTTTAAGTTCAGCAAATTCTTCTTTAGTGGCATATAGCTCCTCATTAGCGTCTACCTTTTCGTTTTCTAAAGACTCGTCTGATGAATCTTGATTTAGTTGTTCACCTTCAGATAACACAACTTCCTCCCCTTCTGGAGTTTCGTCTACTTTCTCTACCACTTCTTCAGCAGCGGAAAGTTCTTCTTGAGCTACTTCTTGATCCTCAATTTCTTGAGAGCCTAGAAGAACCTCTTTTAGTTTTTCTACAATTTCTGTCGCTTTCATAGTTTAAAATATATTAATATTACCAAATTTGAATCTAGTTGTTGTATTTTTAACCTAAGTCTTCTATTACCCAATAATATCCTGCATCACTATTATTATCAATCATAGTTTCTTGATTAGGACTTGATACCGCAGTCCCCGCTACGCTAGTGATCCCTGTAAATACCATTTTATAACTTGTCCAATTGGAAGCATTACCTCCATATGGACTTGATGGTACGCTGCTTAAATCATCGGGTGTGGTGTAAGTAAATGTTCCTGTAATTGACCTGTATTGTGCTAACAAAACGTCAGAAGGACTGTAAAAAGATATTCTTGCGTTTCCTAAGTTAAACGTAGAACCAGCACTCGTAGTCTGTCCCGCTATTACATCCCCTAACTGACTCATTAAAGCTAATGCATTTGTTTTACCCGTAACAGGGTCATTAGCGTAAACGCTAAAAGCATATGTGCTAGTACCAGTATTTATTATAGGCTCTAGTTCTACATAGGTACCAGATGATGGTGTTTGTTGGTTAAAATACAATATAGGTAATTGTGTATCAGTTGTAGTACAAGCAATTGTTTGACCTGAATTAGTATATCCACTTGGTACAGTTATATTAACTGTAAGTGTGCGAGTTGTTTCAGTTGTTACAGTTGCAAAACTTCCAGGACTCATACTATCAATAGTACCAATGTCTACTGATACAGCAGATGAATTGTACCTACCGCTTGCATAAAGATCAAATCCTGAAATAGTAACCTCACTACAATCAAGAACATTGTAGGGAGGTTGTGTTGCAGTTGTCGTACAAGTTAAAGTGCTGCCTGTATTGAAATATCCAGCAGGAACTGTAATATCTAAGCTTAATGTTCTTGTAGTATTTACTGTAACTGTGGCAAATGATGAAGGACTACTTGATGTTATAGTGCCTATATCTACAGCAGGTTGCGTTATTGCACCATTTTCATCGACTGCAAAACCGCTTATAGTTATGTCTGAACACGCTAAGGTAGGAGTCAACGGCTGTGTAGCCGTTGTGGTACAATTAAGTGTTGCTCCTGTATTAAAATATCCAGCAGGAACTGTAATATCTACATTTAAAGTTCTTACAGTATTCACATCTACTATTACAAATGAGGTTGGACTTGTGCTAGATATTGCCCCTATATCAGCAGTAGGAAGTGTAATTGTTCCATTTTGAGCTACTGCAAATCCAGATAAAGTTATATCACTACAAGAAAGCGTAGGTGTTGCTGGTTGAGTAGCTGTGGCTGTACACTGTATTGTTGTCTCTGCATTACTATATTTTCCAGGGACTAAGATAGAAACTGTTAAAGTCCTTTCAGTAGAGGTATCAACAGCAGCAAAAGAGGCTGGTGTTGTAGCAGTTATAGTACCTATGTCTGTAGTAGGCAATGTAATTGTACCATCTGTTGCTACACTAAAACCACTTAAGGTTAAGTCTTGACAGCCTAAGGATGGGGCAGACACACTTCCAATCCCCTGGTTAATCAATTCACCATCACAGCACTTCCTTGAGTATGTCTTGCCATCTTTACATAGACACGCTCTTCTTGATCCTCTAGGGCTTGAATAACTTCCTCTTTTGCTTCTCATTACTTGCTAGACTTCGGATGTTTCTTTGGTAATAAATCGTAATCTGTTGTGTACTTTGGATTTTGAGGTCTGCCGTTTTTAATTAAGTATAAAAAGGCATTAGTGCGTGCAAAAGCCCACTGAGAAGCTGACTTAACATTAGGACTGTGACTTGTATTAAAAGCTCCAAGCCCACGCTGAAAAACAGAGGCAAGCATACCAACAGTGACACCATAACCCAGTTTTTCTTTATATTTTTCATTAAATTCATTTGCTTTCTTTTGAAGTGTTTCTCTGTCTTTTGCAGAGACTTTAGCTCCAGTTTTACCCGAAGCATCACCTTTAGCCGTACCCTTGCCCTTTGGGCTAGGGTTAGGCGTATCGGACTTAGGGGCTTTAGGGCTTTTTCTAACCCCTCCCTTTGGTCCAATCTCGGCCATATTGTGTTTCTCGCAAGGCATATACCAAGTATCGCCTTCGTAGTCGTGGGTGTGATATCCTTCACACCCTATATCTTTAGCTGCTTCTTCTGCCTCTTCTATTGTAGAGTATGCAGCTCTTCCGTCTATAATTGTAGATGAAGCCTCTATTGCGTTTAGTCCTTTGAGTTTAGAAGTAACCCAAGTCAGCATACTTTTGCCTCCCCATAGTAAATAAGAAATGGTTCCGCAAGCTTCTGAGTTGCTAGAGTCGTAATATGTTTCTGCTCTAGATAAATAACTGTAGATCCTCTTGAGAGTAGGTAGTGTAAATTTAGTATTTCCCTTTGCAATTTGTTGTCCTCTGACTTTTCCCACTTGGGTAGCACAACGATTTCCAACTTTTTCATTTAGCTCTATACCTCTTTTAGCATTGTTGACCGCAGACTTTGGATATCCTCCATAAGATTCTAGCTCTACCTCATCAGAAAGTTCTGAAATGGCTTCTAGCAATTCGTATTCTGCATTTAGCTCATCAACGCATTCATCATAAAAAGACTCTGGTAAAATATCTTGAGGGCCTTCATCAGCATTATCTGCAAAATAGCCTTCTATAGAAAAGCCGTGAACTTCTCCGGCTTTTACTTTTTTCCATACGTCATCATTATATACCTTCATAGAAACCATCCAAGTTCCTACTGGTACATCAAATCCATATTTTCTAGATTTATCTTTCTTTTCGTCTTCTACAAGCCAGCTTTCCACGACAGTCATTCCATCAAGCTTTTCGTTATGCTCTAATGTAGAGTTCGATTGATAACCTCTTTTAAGGAAAAGCTCTGAAGCTTTTCTTACAGTGTCTACAGAGAAATAAATAAAGTAATCTCCGTCTTCTCCCCTTCTTAATATTTTCTTGTTAGGGACCAAAGCTGCTCCCATCAGTATACGCTTTTCACCGTCTACTTCAGCAAGCATAACTGGCTCTTTCTTGAGAGCAATAAAGTCTTCCTCTATAGCTGGGTTTTCTACTACTGAGATAGCTTCTATCCCGCTAAATTCGTTTTCTTCGTCTATAATGAGTTCTATTACTTTCTCCATACTATTATAACTGTTTATTTTAACTGTTGTTTTATTATCCTATTGTAGCAGAATTTATAATCTTGTTATCTAAGTCTTGTTGACTGGTAACTTCACTACCGACAACAAATGCTTTCAAAGGCTGATTTCTGCCTCTGGCAATAGCTTCCCCTATTTGATTTACGTTAGATTGGCCTACTACATTGAATATTGGGGCCGCTTGACTTGTTCCAGCCCCTTTAGACGCACTTAATGTACCTGCCCCCTTTGACCCTGGGACTTTGACGGCTAGTATATTCTTAACGTTAGCTAACCCCTGCACAACCGCTGCCGCTGCTAAAGCAAATCTAGCTACAGTAGGTAATGTTTTGTCAGTTAATGCTGCGTTTGCCCCAACATAAGCATCCATTGTGGCTGTTGCAATTGCAAAAGCCTTACCCGCTGCGCTTTGTTCCCCTAGAAAATTAGCCATACTATTAGTAAATTCAGCGATAGCAGCTATTTCTTCTAAGTAATTATTTTTCTTATTTTCTGTTACGCGGTTATCAGATTCGATGAGTTCTGCATTTAATTCTGTCTTAAATTTTACAAGATCAGAAAACCCTTGAGCTTCTATTTCATTTGCAGTTTTTTGCCTCTTCCTATCTAACATACCAAAAGCTTCATTAGCAGAATTGTTTTTTTCTAAAAAGGAAAACAATAAACTTGCTCTTTTATTATTGGCATCTTCTTGTACTTTAAATTCGTCTATCGTATTTTGTATTCTTTTCTTTCTTCTATTTTCAGCTTCTTCGTCAGTTCTCCTAACAGCCTCCCCTCTATTGTTTGTGAATAATATAAAATCATCCGCTAAAGACTTTTCCGCTTCAGAAACAGCCTCTTGTTTCCTTAAAGAAATATCTAATGCTTCAACTTCTAGTTTTTCTAGTTCCTTTCTGATAGCTTGAGCTTTTGCTAATTTTCTTAGTGATTTTATTTTATCCTCTATTGCATCTCTAGAAGCCTGTGTTAATTTGCCATTCTCGTCTACTTCTGGATTTAAATCCTTATATCTTTTGGTTATTGCAAAAAGTGTTCTTTGTAATTCATCTCCACTTAAATTCCCTCTATCGACTAGCTTAACAAAAATATCTAAATCTGCTGCGGTCTCTGTAAAAGAACCTTTTAGTGCATCTAAAGACTTTTTAAGCTTCTTACTATTCATTTCACTTTTTTCTAATTTAGCAATGAAAATATTAAATAGAACAATAAGTCCCAATGGGCCTAGGAAAGCTTTCCCTAACTGCTTGATTCCACCAACTACACCCCCAGAAGTGGCAATAAGAGTAATGAATAATGTTGACAATTGGCTTATGTTGTTAGCCATTGCTGTAAAGCCATAGTTGGAGTCAGATATAGTTCTACTAAGTTCTACAAGGGTTGCTCCAGCAAGACCAGTCTTATCAATCATATTCTTTGAAGACTTGCTAGTCTTGTTCATCTCAGCGGCTTGCTTTTTTAAATCAACATTGACTTTATTGATAGCGGTATCTAAGCTTACAAAGTCTTTGGTTAACCCTTGGACTTTAGCCTTACCTGCATCATTTATTTCAAATATGAATCTTATTCTATTGTCGGCCATATTTTCTACGTTTAACTGTTTCTCTCATCTCTTTAAATGTTTCTGGAGCCTTATGACTTCCTTTTGCAAACTGAATTAATTCGTTTGCATCATAATAATCCATAAGTTGTAACCCCTCTATAACTTGCTTTATCATACTGTTCTGGTTGTTAAATCTACTGTTACTGCTGTTGTGTCAACCCTAACAACATCTTTAGACACGTCTGTCGCTATATCAGAGAAGTTGTCGTTGTGAACAAAAGGTTCTGATGTCCCGTCAGGATTAAGAACCTCGTCTGTTCTTTTATTCAACAATTCAAGCTGAGTAAGCCCAGTCACAAAATTTGTTGTCATTTGATTTATCCGATATTCAGTATCAAATATTATAATAGTGTCATTAAGTTTTATTTTTATTAACTCATCAGCTGGTATATATGCTTTGAATTTAAATAGACGACTTTCTATATCGAATATATCTGTTATGTAATTTCTATAATGTTCATTGAATAATGTCTTCTCAAAGGGGACTAGGGCAAATTCATTTTTCTCTGCGTGAAAATTAATATTATTACTATCTGTGAGTAATACAGAATTTGAAGGCATATTAACTGTAGATATTAATTGACTAGACCCCGTTTTTACAACTTCAATTTGAGTTTCAGAACCAAAACTTAAGTCTGTATTGTTTACGTTATAAAACAATAATGGCTCTCCCACTACAGGATTTTCGTTTTCATCAACAGAATATCCCCATTGCACTCTAGTTTTGTTATTTGGATCTGAAGCATCGTCTTGATCAAAAAGCCTATTAAACAATTGATGTTCTATAGGAACACTAACAGTATATTCTTCTCCTATTGAGTTTTCTTCAAAAACCTCTTGGTTGTTTGCCGCTGGCCTAGTGTACTTTATAGTACCCCATCCTTTTTTATTTACATCCTCATAATTTTTAGCAAGTATTGTATTCCGGCCTTCGTACTCAAAAGTTACACTTTTAAAAGGGTATGTTGGAGTTATATTGTGATCTGTTGTATCTACATATTTTGTTATATCTATTTTAGACCCTTCAGAATAAAATTGGTCTAGTGTTTTTATATTAATCTTGTCTGTAAGTGGATCTATTTGAGCTGTAAGATTAAACATTTTAAACAAAGATGTTAGTATATCTAATATCTTCATTTTATTAGGCAGAAGTTGTGTTATGTTTATTTTCTTAGTTGTAGTAATACTGATCGAGGCATCATAAGAAACAGCTCTCGTGGCTACCAATATATTAAATATATTTATATTAGGAGCCCTATTTTTTTGTATTTTAAAGTTTATAGTAAAGTCATTAGCACTAAAGGTTTCAATGTAGAATGTATAACTTCCTGTTGCAAGACCATAAGTACCAAAAGTCCTTGGCATAATCGTTGTTGGAATCGTTGATCCGGATAGATTGTCAAATCTTCTAAATTCTTCATTGTCTTTGTAAACAACAAAACTGTAAGGTGCCGTGAGATTAGTTGGCGTTATCCTAGTTTCTAAATAATATTCTACTTGTTTTTCATCAAAGATATGTAAAGCTCCATTGTTTGTGGGAGGTAGATAAAAGTCTGTTAATCCTTCTTCGCTGGTGTCACCTCTAGCAGCAGTAAATTCGCTACCTTTAAGTTTGTGAGAAATAGGTTTAAATTGCTCTCTATCCTTCATCTGGCCCTTCTCTTTGTTTAACCATAAAAATAGATTATAGTATTGCGGATTAGAGTCCCTGAAAAAAACATTACTAACTGAAAGGGCTGATCCTGTGTCTGTAGTTTTAGCAAAATTTATATTAGTGAATTGAGCTTCGATTGCATTTATAATAGCATCAACTCTTATGGCTGGTTTAACATCATTAATATCTAACCCTTTTTGATTGTTATTGGGATATAAATTATTCTCTTTACTTGGAGAAATCGAATCATACTTTAATGCTTTAGACACAGCTATTAAAGGAACTAATAAAGCACCAGTGTTTGTTACTGAATTTATGGTTATATCTTGAGGAGTCTGAAGTAATGAAAGTAAATTGTCTTCAGTAAAATCAAAATCTACATCTGACAAAAAAGTTAATTCATCTAATTTAGCCTCCCCTAAAGAATCGCTTAAAGTTATGGTGCTGCCAAAAAAAGTAAGCCCATAGGAATATGGTTTACCATTTTTCATATTAACAGAATCTAATTGTATTCGGCCTTTTTTAAATAGCCTATAGTTTATATGTAATTGGGCATCTATCCTTTTAGAAGAATCAAAAGTTAAACCTAAACTAGATGGTAAATCCCTTCCTATATTAGGATTATAAAAGTGTTTAAAAGCCTTGTTATTTGTTTTGCTGGCTGGAACCGTAAAAGACTTGCTATAATCTGCGAATACAGCTTTTATATCCTTAACGTTTTGAATCGTTTGAATTAATTCAATGCTCTCAAAATCGAATAACTCAATTTGAGTGTTTGAGGAAGTCTCTGTTATATATAACTGTAAATCTATTCTCATCTTACTGCATTGATCTTATCAGAAGAAAAATCAAATTGAACGGTATAATTAATTGTTTTGTCATTTACACTGGTAGCATATTGCAATTGCTTTGTTGTGGGTATTGCGGATAAAACACTCCCTTCATATGTAATCCAACAATCTTCACTTAACAATAGCTCTTCTATTGTTTGATTAAAATCCTCGTTAACAAAACCAGTATTTAAGGTCATTGTTGTTAAGCTGCTTAAATTGAATCTTTGGAATTGACCCTCATTAACATCATAAGAAGCATTAGAGTTTATTATATTTTTCTTATATCTATCATCCTCTATTGTTAGGTTTTCTGTAGACTTCTTAAAGAAATACATACACTGAATTACTCCAAACTTATTTATAAATTGGCATTTAATTGGTGTGAACTTAGGTTCACAAACAGGAATTAGGCTTATACTTTTTAATAGTGTAGTTTGGCCATTATTATATACGTTTATAGTATATGATGAATTATTTGTGTTTGGTGCAAACGTTACATACTTAACAGCACTTGCAGCAGTATTATCAAAATCTGCTGCTAAATCTACTGTAGTGGGAGTCCCATTTACAGTATATAAAATCTCTATATCGTCTTCTGTAAAGAAAGGGATATCTATAGATGTTCCCTCCGGGGTATAAACATAATTCGATGATATAAGCGCGTGTCTACTAAGTTCAGGATTAGCTCCTTCATTAAAATAACCATATCCGTCAAATGCTAAATAATAAGATGTTGCCATATTATGTTGTTATTGTGGACTCTAATTGAACCCATTTTATATAATTTTTATTGCTATTTAGTGGTGTGTCTACGTTTTTTTCTAAATGTGATTTTATTATATCAGAAAGCTCTAAAATAACATAATCATTCCCTGGCAGAGGCTGCTCTTTTATTGTAAGAATGGCAGTTCCTTTATCTGTGGTTTTTGTTCCTGAATATACATAAACTTCAACCTCAACCTTAGTCATACCGGATTGACTAAACTTTACAAAAAACGGGCTTCTGGTATTTATTTTAGTTTCTGGCATATTACGATGAAGGTTGGTCTGCTGTAAATACGCAGGTTTTTGTATCGGTTCCTTGAAATCCACTAAATCCGCTAGGAATTTTTATATGTGCCGTTAGCTCTCTAGATATAGGGCTTCCACTTGTATTTGCGGCAAAGCTTGCTGGCGTTGTTTCTGATCCCGGAATAAAATCACTATCTTCTCTAAACACAAATTTAGTTATGCGCGTGTCTGAAGATGATGAAACAGGAAGCGTAACCGTTCCATCTTGGGCTACAGAAAACGAACTCAAATCAGTACAGTCTGGAACATATTCTTTTTCAATAATTTCTTCTATTTGCACCCATTTTACATAATCTTTATTAGAGTTTAATGGTGTATTAGAATTGGGCGTTATGTAATCTCTAATCAATTCAGAATAGTCTATTAAAACATAATCGTTGTTATTTACAGGGAATTTTCTTAACTGATATCTGGGACTTCCTTTGTCCGTAGTTTTTGTGCCTGAATAGATGTATAATTCTATATGCACACTAACTAGGTTTGTGTGCTGATATTTTTTAACAAAAGGACTTCTTACATTTATCTTAGTTGACATTCTTACTTGTTGAGTTTTTAAGGTGCTGTTCTACGTCTTTGATGTAAGCCTCTGATGAATCAGACAAAATAGCTCTCACTATTCTTAACATTGCTAATTCAGATATATTTCTTCCTTGATATCCAAATCTTTTTATAGTTCCCTTTTTCCCTATTGACCGAGCAATTAAGAATGCTGTTTGTTTAGTATTCATCCCTGGGAAGTCTGATATATTTTTTTGCTTCATCCATCTAGCAATAGGCCTGTATGGAGGCTGAGTTTTTCCAGCTGTTCTCCCAAACTGTAAAATATCAAACACAAAGCTTTTTTCTATGCCTATACCTATAGAGTCAGCAGTTTCGCCTACTTTAGCAAACACACTCCTAGCTGTCTTGCCTGTAGCATAAAGCTCATCACTTATCATCTGGTCTCTTATGGCCCTCTGTATCTGAGGCGCATATCTATTCATTACTGCTTTAAGATTTTTTCTATTCACAAGTGCTAAAATTATCGTTAGGCATTTGTACAGACAGCGTTATTCCCCATCCAGCTAATTCATTTTCAAAACGATCCTGGAAAGGCTCAGCTGTAACTTCTCCAGCTACTTGGAGGTCACTATTTTCTAATAGCGTACCTCTTCTTAAATGGCTCTGTAGATCATTTACAACAGCAAGCTGAGTATTTAATATATCTTGCAGGTTATCATTACCATAAAATGAATCATAAGTATTTTCATTCTTGTTTTTGTCGACAATATCCATAGACAATACACTAATGTCTGCTGTCATAACGTAGTCACTAAAGACTACGTTTCCTATGCTTATGTGTGACAATGGAAATATAGTTGTCTTAGTTAAGTCAACCTCCATTATATCACCAAAGGTTACAGTATTAGTGATATTATTGGCTCTTAGCCTGTCTTTAATCTTGTCTAATAAGTCGTATACTTCTTTCATTTTATTTTCTTAATAGCCGCAGCTTCTAATTGATTCTTTTCTTTCTCAAATTCAAGCCAACTTAAGGCTTGCGTAACTTTGAGTTTTGTAACTTCTTCAAATTTGAGGAGGTCTCCTTTAGCGATTGCATAAATTGACTGATACCAACCCCATTTTCTGCCAAAGCTTGCCTCAGCTCCGAGTCCTCCTTCTGAGCCTCCTTCTGTAAATAACCCATCAAATAAACTGACAGTTCTTTCCCTAAACGATAAAAAAAAACCACAGCCCCCAGTGCTACATCAATAGGCATATCTTTCATTACCTCTGAGTATTTATCTGAGCTTTCGTAGTTTTCTATAAGGTACATTCCTCTTTTCTCGAAAGTAATCGGTCTGTATAATACAGCCATAGCTTTATGCATATCACTCCAGTCAGCCATATAAGTGTCTAAGTCAACAAATTCTCCTAAAGAGATGCTATCGAGCTTGGGTATAAACCCAAACTCTACCTCATCACCATTTGGGTCCTTTAATGAGAACCTGCTTATCATAGGAGTCTCTACTTTAAACAACTCATTAAGGTGGTTTATTACAAAGTTGAAGTCAGTAAGCTTCATATTATAGGCTTCCTTTAGAGTCAGCCCACAAAAGACCTCCAGCATTTTAAGATTAAGAAACTCTGGGTCTTGAGCGTCCTTATTATCCTCGGACAACTTATAGAACTTTTGATATTCTGAAAGCTTAATTCCTCTTAGCGACTTGGGGATGTCTATCTTTAACTGCTTCATACTAATATAACCAATATTTAGTATCGGTGTACCATAAGCAGACCAAAACAAAAGATGGAAAAATTAGTTATAT
>TARA_R100000654_G_scaffold31506_1_pt1 | contig 15050 bp, 23 predicted proteins | sample TARA_R100000654 | Tara Oceans TARA_R100000654 (sample SAMEA2622473) | marine metagenome | biome: marine biome (ENVO:00000447); feature: surface water layer (ENVO:00002042); material: "saline water (ENVO:00002010), including plankton (ENVO:xxxxxxxx)" | depth 5 m
TTATACATCATGGCTTTAAATAACCACGAACACTTTTTAGTATTCATCGACGCGGCTGATGACGCGGGGATGTTCCCGGTAAGCAAGCTACAGTCTGTAACTTGTGCTTCTGATGGAGCAGTACTTGTAAAGTTTGCACCAGGTAGTTTAGGTGACGGTCAGGCTGCCTCTGTAGATGTTGTAACATTAACTGTTACTGCTGACACTGAGAAAACAGTAATGATCGCGATTGCTGACGCAATCAACCAAGCTACTAAGTATCCTAAGAATACTTTAAACTATACAGTAATAGCTGACGACGTAAACAGCATTTATGCAAATTCTAACATAACTGCATGTGCAATTGCGCTTGACGCTTAATAATCAATAAGACCACAGACGGGCTCACGAGCTGGGCCTGTAGGTCTTTTTTTATATGAGGCTAACACCTAACGATTTAAGAGAATTAAATATATTAAAATACTATAGGTTAGTTAGAAAATGGGCGTGCAAGACATACAGTTTGAGCGACGCCGATTTAGAATTATTGATATATTTAGATTGCAAAACACGATTTACGCGTAATGATTTTATTAATGGCGTATATACAATGTCTTGGGATAAAGACAGGTGGGAGCGATTAAGAAGAGAGGGATGGATAGATGTATGGAGACAACGCGCTGGTTCTCAGCAAAAATATGCCATATACACTACTTCATTTAAATGTAAACAGCTAATTACCAGAATATATAAAGTACTATTAGGCGAAGAAGATCTGCCGACGGGAAGCAAAAGTATATTCTACAAAAACAAATCGTATCGGGACAAAGTATACAACAAGTCCATAGACGATATGATAAAGGATAATAACAGATAAATTTTAAAATTATGCCAGGAAAATACGGTTATGGTACTAAAGGTAAGAAAATGAAAAAACTTACTAAAAAAACCATGAAAAAGAAAAAGAAAAAATAAGGTTATGCACTTGAATATAGGAAAATCTGATAAGGGCAACAAAAGAGCCATGAGCATTTGCATGGGCAAAAGAAAATAATGGCTAGAAAAAACGCGCCCTCTAGAAAGAAATCACTCGGATATTACGCTAAAGTCAAAAAAGGCAAAGGCAGAGGTAAAAAAGCCGGAGGTGGTATGACCGCTAAGGGTGTCGCTAAGTACAGACGCGATAACCCAGGAAGTAAACTCAAAACCGCAGTAACTACTCCTCCTTCTAAACTTAAGAAGGGAAGTAAAGCTTATAAGCGTAGAAAAGCATTTTGTGCTAGATCTCGAAGCTGGACTTCAGAAAGAGGCAAAGCTGCAAGAAGAAAGTGGAACTGTTAACAAATTTAAAATGAAAGAAAAAAAAGAAAACATGGACTTAGACGGATCTCAAGTCCTTTCGCCGAAGCAGAAGAGAATAGCTGCAATGGCACCTCCTTTTAACCAAATAACTGGAGCTGATTTTAAAATGCTAAGACAACAAAAAAATAAATAAAAAAATGGCCGATCTAGATATAGAAGAAATCAAAAAGAAAAAATTCAATATTAGCGTAGAGAATTTAATAACAATCGGTATGGTGATTGTAACTGTAACAGGTATGTGGTACAGTCTGCAAGGAGAAATCCAGTTAGCTAAAGAATTACCAGAACCGCCTGTTTCAAGAACCGAATACGATCTAAAAGATCAGTTAATTCGAGAAACAATTATAAATACACAAGAAAAGGTTGAGGAAATAGACGAAACAGTAAAAAAGATAGACGAAAAACTTTTCGAAATAATTAAAGACTAAAATCATGAAAAATATAATTTTAATTTTATCTCTATTGTTATCATTCAGCGCGTTTAGCCAAGACTTGACTGTTGTACATTTTAATTACAAATGGAACTCTACTAATGCCTACAAAGGATTAGATAGATTAAGAAATGTAAAAGTACAGTATGCTTATGTTGAAGACCAGTCTGAGGCGGTGCAAACTTCCATAAAATCCGTTCCCACGATTGTGATATATAAAGACGGAAAGCCGGCTGGAAAATTCGAAGCTGGCCTTCAAATGAAAATTACGGCTAAGCTTGAAGAGGTACAGGCTTTGCTAAATAAATTAAAAGATCAATAAATATTATGCCGAAAGACGCTTGTTATTATAAGGTAAAAGCTAGATATAAGGTATTTCCAAGCGCATACGCGAGTGGGGCTATAGCTAAGTGTAGAAAAGTTGGAGCCGCTAATTACGGAAAATCATCTAAGAAAAAGAAATAATGGCTGATCCGAAAACGGGTACGGGCAAAAAGCCTAAAGGCTCTAGCCGTAGATTGTATACGGATGAGAACCCCAAAGACACTGTTAGAATCAAATACGCAACTATGGCTGACGCAAGAGCCACGTGTGCTAAAGTAAAAAAGAGCGGGAAGCCCTTTGCGCGTAAAATACAGATTCTAACCGTTATGGAGCAGCGATCTAGGTTTGGAAAGAAACCACAGCAAGCAGCCTACGCAAAATCATGTAAAAACGCTATAAGAAGAAAACATGGCAAAAAGACCTGAATTTAAAGAAAGCAAGTACCCTGACGCTAAAGGAAAGTTTAAGGAGCTATCATGCGAAAAGCTTGCTAGATATATGATAAGTAGCCGTAAAGGAAACAAGAGAGCTATTATAGGCTCGTTAAACCAGCAGTACGTATTCAACAGAAAAAAGAACCCTTCGTACGCAAAAAAAATGGTTTGCACTAGAAACAGAGTAAATAAAATTTTAGATAAAAAGTAATGGACGCAAAAAAATTAAGAGAAATATCTTCTCAACTAAAAAAAGCTTCTAACATGCATAAAATGCAAGCTAATAAAATAGACAGGCTAATCAAATCTATGAAAAAGAAAAAATGAAAAATAATTTTGAACCTCATATGATGTATTGCAAAAATGGCAAAGGCTATAAAGCAAACACATATAAACAACATTTAGCCTTAAAGAAAAAAGGCTGTGGTCACACAAAACCTAAAAAATAATGGCTGTACGTAAAACAAAAGAAGGAGCTGCTCTTAAGCGTTGGTTTAAAGAAAAATGGATAGACGTGCGTACCGGCAAGCCTTGCGGTAGACGTAAAGGCGAAAAGAGAGGAGTGCCATACTGTAGGCCAAGCAAAAGAATTTCAAGCAAGACTGTAAAAACGGCTTCGGAAATGTCAGCGGCTGAAAAAAGAAAGAAGATAGCTGAAAAGAAAAGACTAGGGCAACCAGCAGGCAAGCCAAGAAGAGTTAAATCAATACGTAGAAAAAAATGAAATCAAGAGGATTAGGTGACTCAATAGAAAAAGTCACGAAAGCAACGGGCATTAAAACAATGACAGATATAATCTCAAAAGGATTAAATGTGCCATGCGGATGTGAGGGAAGACGCGATGCCTTAAATAAAATATTCCCTTATAAAAAGTAAATTTATGAATTTTATATTAATAGTACTAGCAGCAATAATTGTTGGAGGCGCTTTAATAGCGCTATCGATTTGGTTAAATAAAAAAGGAATTACTAAAGACGACAACGACAATTATATACCAGATGTTCTTGAAGACAAAGTAAAGAATGTTAAAACTAAAGTCAAACAAGTTAAGAACATAGTTAAAAGCAAAAAGTAATGTCTAAAGACAGGAAGAAACTTAAAGATACCGCCGTCGGTAAATTTTTAGCCGGCGCCGGATCTAACATAATAGGAAGCTTAGGCGAAGTACTACCGGACAAAGGAGTTTTTGGTTTAGTTAAAAACCTAATTAAAAAAGATCCTGAGTTACCGGCAGAAGACAAAGAAAAAGCATTAGCGTTGCTAAATCAGGACACCGTAGAAATGCAAGAGGTATCGAAGAGATGGCAAGCGGATATGAAGTCAGATTCATGGCTTTCAAAAAATACACGACCATTGACATTAGTTTTTTTAACTGTTGCAATGGTTTTATTAATATTTATAGACTCAACTGGATTAGACTTTGATGTAGACAGCGGCTGGGTTGATCTTTTAAAATCACTTCTCATAACGGTATATGTAGCATATTTCGGTTCACGTGGTGCAGAGAAGTTTAAAACAATACAAAACAAATAAAAAATGGCAAAAATAGATTCGTATTCATTAGACAGCAGTATAACAGATAACGATAGCGTACTAGGAATAGACTCAGCAAGCGGTGCAACTAAAAGGTTTACTATGTCTAGTATAAAAGCCGCTTTACTTGAAGGAGCTGATATTACTGCGGTAATAGCCGGAACTGGATTAAGTGGTGGAGCAACATCAGGTGAAGCGACTCTTACTATAGATAATACGGTTGTTACTTTAACAGGCACACAAACTTTAACAAACAAAACTCTTACGAGTCCTGTAATTTCAACAATATCAAACTCAGGTACCATAACTTTACCTACATCTACAGATACACTTGTTGGTCGAGCAACAACTGATACCTTGACAAACAAAACGCTTACAACACCAACACTTACAACACCTATTATAAACGCAGGGGCACAATTAAAAAATGGTTCAACAAGCGCAGGATTTTTAGAATTTTTCGAAGACAGCGATAATGGAACTAATAAAGTAACATTAATTGGACCAGCATCAACAGCAGACGTTACATTAACCCTGCCGGCCGCAACAGATACACTTGTTGGTTTAGCTACTACAGATACACTTACAAATAAAACATTAACGTCGCCCTCACTGGATGCTCCAACTTTTTCTGTTACAGAAACAGCTATAGCAAATGGAGATTTAATTTTATTCTTAGATGCAACAGACTCTTCAGTTACCAAAAAAGAATCATTATCTGATTTAGTAGCTTTATTAGCAGGCAACGGTTTAACAGCTTCAAGTTCAGTTTTATCAGCAGGGGCAGGTACAGGTATTACAGTAAATACAAATGATATTGCAATTACACCCGCTCAAACAGCTATAACAAGTGTTTACAATTCATCTTTAGCTGTAGGACACGGCGCTTCTCACGCCAATATAGACTTCGGTACTGACAATAGCATAATATTTGATATTGACGGAACTTCGCAAGTTCAATTGGATGACGGGGTACTTAAGCCAACAACAGACTCCGACGTTGATTTAGGGACGTCTAGTTTGTACTTTAAGGACGCTTATATAGATTCCATTACCACAACAGGTAATGTGAGCATAGGTGGAACCTTAAGCGTTTCTGGTAATAACTTTTCAAATGTAGCAGATATAGGACTGGATAGTATATCAGCGGCAACTAATGACATAAACATAGCTTTAACTGATAATAGAGCAAACGCATTGACTATAAAGCAAGGCAGTGACGCTTATATGATATTTGATACTGGTAATTCAAGTGAATCAATATCACTTGGTACAGGATTGAGCGGAACAGCAATTACTATAGGGCATGGTACATCAGAAGTAACTATAGGTGATAATTTAACGGTAACAGGTGATTTAACAGTACAGGGTGACACTACAACGGTAAACACAGCTACCCTTAGTGTTGAAGACCCACTTATAATTTTAGGTAGCGGTAATAACTCTTCAGACAGTGTTGATTTAGGGATATACGGTTTATATGATACTTCTGGTTCACAAGATTTATATTCAGGGTTTTTTAGAGACGCAAGCGATAGCGGTAAATGGAAATTATTTAAAGATTTACAAACAGCACCAACAACAACTGTAAATACAGGAGGAACTGGTTATGCGGTTGGAACTTTAGTTGCAAACTTAGAAGGAACAGTTACAGGTAATGCAAGCGGATTATCATCTACACTAGCAGTATCATCAGGAGGTACAAATGCAACTTCTTTTGCAGACAAAGCAGTTATTATAACGCAAGACAGCGGAACTGATACATTAGCAGCTGAAACAATGACCACTAACGGTCAGCTATTAATAGGTGGTACAAGTGGGCCAGCAGCGGCAACTTTAACAGCAGGTACCAACGTAACAATTACAAATGCAGATAATTCAATTACACTCGATGTTTCTGCAGCGGGTGATGCATTTAAAACAATAGCAGTATCTGGGGAAGATAATATAGTTGCAGATGGCACGGCGGACACATTAACCTTTGCAGCAGGTACAGGAACTGTAATAACAACAAACGCTTCTACTGATACAATAACGATAGCCGCTGGTGCAAACACTGTAGAAATAAACGAATATACGGGTAACGGAAGCACAGCAGCTTATACTTTAAGTTCATCAGCAGCATCTGAAAATGAATTAATGGTTTATATGGATGGTGTTTATCAGCATCATAACACGTATGCTGTATCAGGAACTACACTAACTTTTGATACTAATGTTCCTAACGGAGCTAAAGTAGAAGTTTATCATATGAGATCTGTTAATGTTAGTAACATGGTTCAATCAGCAGTAGCTGGTACTTTAATGGATGTTAGTGGTTCAACGGGTAATGTAACATTCAATGTAGATTTAACGGAGGCTTCAGAGGCTGCAATCGCAAACGGAGATTATATATTATTCCTAGATGGTGGGGCAACAGGAACTCACGCTAAAGAAGCTATTGCGGATGTTGCGACTTTATTTGCAGGAACAGGATTAACTGCATCTAACTCAGTAATAAATATAGATGCTGCGCAAACAGGCATCACATCTTTATTAGCAACTGATATAAAAATCGGTGAGGACGATCAAACTAAAATAGATTTTGAAACAGCTGATGAAATACATTTTTACGCAGCAAATGTAGAACAGGTATATTTAGCTGATAACATATTTGGGCCTCAATCCGATAGCGATGTTGATTTAGGAACAACAGGCGCAAGATGGAAAGATGCTTATATAGATACGGTAACAACAACTGGAAATGCGATTATAGGAGGTAATGGTTCATCAGGAGGGGTTACGATAAATGATGGTTCTGTACAAATTAGAACAGGTACTGGTAATGTTGCAGAAATAAGATTTTATTGTGAAGTTAGTAATGCGCATTATCAAACATTAAAAGCAGCGCCACATAGTGCGGCGAGTTCAGCAGCATTAGTTTTACCAACTGCATCAGGTACTTTAATAGGTACAGGAGATACAGGAACTGTTTCAACAGGAATGCTAGCAGCGGCGCTTACTTCTCAAACATCGATGTTAAACACAAGTTTAGTTGTTGGTAGAGACGCTGACAATCAAATCAAATTTAGCACTGACGATCAAATAATATTTAGAGTTGCAGGAGGAGACGGCGTAACTTTAAAAGCTTCTGGTGAAATTGAAGCAACAAGTCTTGACATATCTGGAGACGTAGATGTTGACGGAACATTAGAGGCCGATGCAATAACTATAGACGGCGTTACTCTTGCGGAAACTATATCTGATACTGTAGGGGCAATGGTTGGAAGTAATACTGAAACAGGTATTAGTGTAACATATGACGACAGTGATAATACACTAGATTTTGTATTAGGCTCTATAACATCACTTGGAACTATAACACAAGATACTGTAACATTTACATCAGCAAATTCACAAGACCCGTTAATAGAAATTAAAAACACCACAAACGATGCAAACGGAGCAAGACTGCATTTTGTAAAAGATAAAGGTGCAGCTGGAGCTGACGGAGATGATATTGGAGTAATCGAGTTTATTGCAGATGACGCGGCACAAACACAAACAAGTTTTGCAAAAATAGTAGCTGAAGTTTCAGAGGCAGACGATTCAGATGAAGCAGGTAAGCTTTCATTCTTTGTTGCAGAAAGTGACGGAACAAACACAGCGTTAACAGCTGGTCTTGTTTTAGAAGGCGAACACGCAACTGACGGAGAGGTTGATGTTACAATAGGAGCTGGATCAAGTTCAACATTAAGTATTGCAGGTAGTGCATATGCAGCAGGCGGTAAGTTTGGAATTGACACTGGAGATTACATTCATTTTACAGCTGATACTCAAACAGATTTTTACGTAAACGGTAACAATGAAATGAGACTAGAAGCTGATGGGGATTTACATGTTGACGGTGATGTTATCGGTTATTCAACTACCGTAGCTTCTGATGAAAAATTAAAAACAGACGTTAAAGTTATTGACAACGCTTTAGATAAGCTAAAACAAATAAACGGAGTAACGTTTAATTATAAAAGAAACGATAAGCCATCTGGAGGTGTTATTGCACAAGAATTAGAAAAAGTATTACCTTCAGTTGTTGGTACGCAACAAAGTCTAAACGGTTCAGAAGAATATAAGACTGTTGATTATAATGCTGTAATCGGATTGCTTATTGAATCAGTTAAGGAATTAGAAGAAAAATTAAATAATTGTAATTGTAAATAACATGGCGTTAAAAGGAAAATTTGTATTTAAACATTGGGTTAAAACAGGAACGCAAGAAGTAAGCTTTATGGTTCCTGAAGATATTGATGAATCTGACCCACATTATGAAAACAGAGGAAAAGAGGTGACCGTTACAAGAGATAAGGGAGAATGGCAAGATAATCCAGATCAGACATACGAAAATCACGTGTTGGCTATTCAAAGCTGCGGTATACATAGCGAAAGACCGAGAAGCGATCATAAGATATGGAACGTAGCCGTACTATTTGCGATATACCAATCAGAAGAAGATAGAGCAAATAATAAGCCACCGGTTTATCAAGGGGACTTTACAGACTGGAGCGGGTTTGATTTTGAAGAGTTAAAAGAAGCGGGAGACGTTTACGAGTTTTGCTACAATTACATGAAAGCTAATAAAGATTTCGTTAGAGAATCAGAAGATATATAAGTTATGCCAGTTACAGGATCAGGTGAAATACAATTACGCGCAGATGTCAACCAAGAAATCAACGGAAACGACTCAGACAGTAACGTTAGCCTAAGGGCTCTTTCAAATAGCGCAGGAAAAGATCAACCTGATGCGTTATCTGAATTTTACGGGTATAGTTCTGTAACAGCTCCTACTTTGTCATTCAATAGTGTAAGTAGCGATTATACCGATATAACAATGAACTATACTATAAATTGGGGAGGCGCAAGCGGTTCTTATAATTTAAAAGTTGAAATTTATGAAAGCTCAGCTTTAGGGGGGAGCTTATATGAAACGGTAACAATAACAAGCGCGAGCAATCCGCCAAGCGGAAACCAAAGCACTAATATTACTATAACTCCTCCAAGCCAATACGGCGACGACGATCAAGACTATCAGGTTATAGTTAAAGCACAAAATAGCGAGGGCACGACGTCTGAGCCTGCAAGCGGCAAGAGAGCGGTTAGCGTTACTCAGGCTACTCAATATCAGTGGTCAGTTATGCAGACTCATGGTACTACGCACGGGTGGAGAGAATATGGGAATGACTTTTTATCAACAGGTAAAGTGGGTTCATACATGCAAAGCCAGCACAATCACCCTCAGTTAGGTTATTTCACTACTCATAAGATGAATAGAAGAATAAACGGAAACAAAGGGGATTATACTATAGAGCAAAACGTTCCAAACCTTCAAAGTAGCGGTGTATTTGCATATTCTGCTGGTAGCTCGAGTCATGCGTACTTTAAAAACATTTACCCTAGTAGTTTGAGTTCGGGATCAAGATTTAACCAAAGAACAATATTTAACATGCTCTATGGTAATAATTCAGGATCAGGATATAATGACGCGGCTGGATGGCAGCACAACGGTACTATATTCCAGTCGTTTGGTATGAGTCCGGACTATGAGACTTACGAATATACAAATTATAATGCTGTTTCATCGCCAACTAATATATATCCAACTAACGTGGGTAGTATATCAGGGTTTTATAGTCCGGGCCCGGGCACTAAATCAAACTATAGTGGGCACGCGTTTTACGCTATGTCTCAAACAGGAGCAAGCAATATAACGGCAACCATAACAGGAACATTAACATGGAGTTAAAAATAAATAAACAATAAATGGCAACAACAAAGGTAACAGCTAACGTATTAGCGGACAATTCAGTAACACAAGCAAAGCTTGCAGACGACGCGGTAGGTGCAGATGAGTTAGCGGCAAACGCCGTAGTAAACGCGTCAATTGCATCAGGCGCGGCTATAGATATGGATAAGCTTGACGGTGATTCACTTGCAAACGCTATAACTGATTTCGCACAAGATGATCTTGTAATATTATCAGATACATCTGATTCAGGTAATCTTGCAAAAATAACAACATCAAATTTTGAAGATGCAATATTTGGTAATATAAGCGGTGATGTTACTTTAGCGGCAGGAGGTGCAGCAACACTTGCAGCAGCACAAACAAATATAACTTCAGTATTAAACACATCGCTTGTACTTGGAAGAGATGCTGATAACCAAATAAAGTTCGGTACTGATAATCAAATTATCTTTGAAGTTGATGGTGGTGATAATGTTATTTTTAAAACATCAGGAGAGATAGAAGCTTCGAGTCTCGATATTTCAGGCGATGTAGATATAGACGGTACACTGGAAGCAGACGCTATAACAGTTAACGGCGCTACGCTTGCCGAAACGATTTCAGATACGGTTGGCGCTATGGTCGGCAGCAACACGGAAACTGGAATAGCTGTTACCTATGATGATTCTGACAACACCTTAGACTTTGTTATAGGTTCTGGAGTTATAGCTTCTTCTATGATAGCAGGTGATGCTATTGATGGATCGAAAATAGCTGATGATGCCGTTGACTCAGAACACTATACAGACGGTTCAATTGACACGGCTCATATTGCAGACTTGCAGGTTACTACAGCTAAAATAGCAGCTGACGCAATAACTGGCGCTAAATTAGCGGATGATGCTGTAAACTCAGAACACTATACTGATGGCTCAATAGATACTGCACACATAGCAGATGATCAAGTAACACACGCGAAGATAGAGAATAGATACACGGCTAAAGTGGATGTTACAACTTATTCAGGCGCTGTTTCTATTGACTGGTCAGCTGGTACTACATTCAAGATGGGCTCAAGTTTATCGGGAGGTATAGAGTTTGATTTTACAAACTATAAGCAAGGACAAGTAATTACTTTCTATAACTTAACAGGAAGTCAAACAATTACTTTCGATAGTGACGCCGGTACAAGTGAAACATTTAATAAAGTAGGGGGAGTTGATTACGACGGCAGCACAACTAATATGATACATGTTGAATGTATAGACGATTCTGCCAACGCTATATTTAATTATGTGGTAGCAACTTATGCATCAGACACTACACCAAGTTAATAGATAAATAAAAAAATATGTACGCAATAGAAATAAACGGAGAAATAAAAGTATATAACGAGCTACCGAAATCGTGGGGTAACGTTATTGGAGGCTTCAATACTTTATCAGCCGAAGAGGCTGAGGCTTATGGCTTTTATACCGTAGTAAAACCTGAATACGATTCTTCAACCCAAAATTTAGGCAGCATTTATTTTGATACAAATAATTTTACTTACGAGGTAAACGATATTGAGTTTGTTGAAACCTTAGAAGAGTTAAAAGAAAATAAAATGAAAGCGCTTAGGGAGTATACAAATTATAAATTATCTGATACTGACTGGTATGTCACAAGAAAATTTGAAAGAAGTATCGATATACCTGAAAGCATTCAAAGTGAAAGATCAGAAATTTTGAATCATCATAATACTAAAGAGTCTGAAATAAATGGGCTAACAACTAAAGGGAGCGTAGTAAGCTATGAGTTTGAATAAAAAAACGTTTAATACATCATCCGCAAACTTTATAGCGGGTCTTTTTCTTTATACAGGAGGAGAAACATCTAATGACCGTACCATTGTAACCAATATGGAGCCAGATTTGATATGGATATTTCCAAATAAAAATAATAGTGGAGCCAAAAACTATACTTATATAATTGATAAAGCATATCCTGGTTCAGATGAAACATTCGTGTTCGCAAGCCAGAAAGGAATGTTTAGGCAGGACAAAAGCATTATCACATGGAACTCTGATGGATTCACGTTAAAAGCAAGAAATGATTATCAAAATTATGAAAAACCGGAAGCGACGTATTTTGATGGAAATTCAGATTACGTTGGGATAGCTTTTCAGACAGCCGCTTCGGGAGCAACAAATAACGACGGCAATACAACAGCTACCGTTTACGCGAACGCGGATGGAAATTATTCTAAAATATTTTTTACCTCGGGAGGCTCTTCTACTACCATAGGGCATGGGCTTAGCGCAGCCCCTACGTTTATGACGTGTATGAGAATAGACTCTTCTTTAGATCCAACATCATATCCTACTCTAAAATATGAAGGCAAGCAAGGAAGCACAATGTATGATTTCGTAAATTCAGAATATAAAGGAGATGCTGGGTATAGTTCGCATATGTTCGACAGGCCACTTGACAGTAGTTCCAGCCACCTTACAGCAACCAGTTCGACAATTTCAGTACATTCCTCTGACAACTTAGGGGGAACGAGTGGCGGAGACTACGTAATATATGCCTTTGCGCCTAAGTCAGGGTTTATGGCTCATGCGGGCTATACCGGAAATAGTTCATCTTCAGGAAGAACTGTATTAACCGCGGATTTTGACCCGCTGGTAGCATTTATTGGGTCACCGAATGATATGTCAATGGCGCACGCATACAGGCGTAACTCAGGAACCCCCGTAACGGGATCTATAGTATGGACCGACGCGGAGCATAATAACGATAAGGAACAGGGGATTAATAGTTTAACAGATGACAGTCCAGGTACACCAACAGGGGGTAGTTTAGGAAGCGAGTCAATGCGCGCAAATCATAGCTCTAATACATTTCAACTTAACTGTACTGAATCGCCGTTCAATTATAGCGGAAGGGTTTATTCCATATTCGCAATAGGGGGTGATTTAATATATTACGATACATCGCAAACGTAAAATGATAGTTTATATATTATTAGGAATATTCACGCTGCTATTAATAATAGGGCAGATAAAAAACGCTGAAATAACCATCGGACCCATAATAGGATTTATGGTGGGCTTTCTTTACAGCCACCAAGAATTTGACGATGGTACATATGATACGACGCTTCAATGCGCGTTAGGGGTTATCACTCTCAGTGTGGTGTGGACGCGTAAGATAAAGGAATAAGCACTATATTCGTATATAGTGTAATCAAATTAAATTAAATAAAATGTCAAAAAATAAAATAACAAAAGAGGAGCTTGAGCAACTTCAGGCTAAAATATCAGTTTTAAACAATCTTCAGTATAAGCTAGGAGCTTTAGCTGTAGATCATAATAAAGTCTTAAAAGCATTCGATACGGTTCGCGAGGAACTCAGAACGATGCAGATGGAATTGAAAGAAACATACGGTAATGTTAGCATTAACGTAGAAGATGGTAGCCTCACTGAAACAGAAGAAACAGATGAGCAAGCTGATAAGAAAGATTAGTATTGGAAAAAACTACAAGACAGATGCGATGCATTACGCCGTAGGGCAGGACGTTTACGGGGGTCATACAATATGTGACATAATAGAGGAAAAGGACAAGTACTCTATTTACATAAAGAAGGGCACCGACGTATTACCCTGGAAAAGCTTTAACAAGAACATGGCAATATCCGTCGAGTATAACTTACAGTATTAATGAAACCGATATATTCCTTTTTAATCAAACCTAAAAAAGAAAGATACGACAATACTAAAAAGGTCGGAGACAAGGAGCTGATATTAAACACCGATATATCCGATCACAAGTTTGTAAGTCGTGAAGCAATAGTTTACGAAACACCTATAGCACGTGATACACATATTAACAGAGGTGATGTTCTTTATGTGCATCATAATATATTTCGTCGTTGGCATGACGTTAGAGGCATTGAGCGCAATAGTAAAAGTTATTTCAAAGATAATCTGTACTTCTGCGAGCTTGAGCAAATATTTCTTTACAAGCGCGATGGCGTATGGAAGGCGAATCGCGGGTTCAGTTTCGTAAAACCGCTGGTCAACGATAATGAGTTTTCAACAAGCAAGGAGATGTCATTGATAGGAATTATTAAGTACGTAGACGATACTGGTGATTTTAAGGTAAATGAAAAAATAGGCTTTACTCCGGACAGCGAATACGAGTTTATTATAGAAGGCGAAAGGCTGTACAGGGTAATTAACAACGAAATATCTATACGTTATGGATATAAAGAAAAAGAAAGAGAGTATAATCCAAGCTGGCTATAGAGCCGTTGACGAGTTAGTAAAGGTCGCCAAAGAGGCTATAGTGCAAACAGAAGACGACGTTTCCGCTGATAGATTAAAGAACGCGGCCGCTACAAAGAAGCTTGCAATATTCGACGCTTTCGAGATTCTTAACAGAATTGAAACCGAAAAGAGCTTGCTTGAAAACAAGCCGGTGCAAGCAAAAGAGAACTCGTTTTCGGGCTTTGCAGAAAAAAAATCTAAGTAATGGCGTATCAGCAAACATTATACAAGATCATCGAGCCTATAAAGAAGACGACCATAAGCAGGCTAAACAAAGGGAAGAAATGGAAGTACGGTTATAACGAAGAACATGACGTAGTAGTCATAAGCAAAACAGGCAAGATAGGAGAGATATACGAAATACAGAACCTTAGAATAGCTTTGCCTGCTGAAAAAGATGTTGATAAAGAAAACGACAAATGGGTTGCGCATGAATACCCCGAGCAGCTCAGGCGTCTCAAAACGATATTCGATTGGAAAGAATATCCTGATAACTTAAAAGAAAATTGGTATGGGTACATCGATAGAGAATTTACTAGGCGCGAAGAAGGCTTTTGGTTTCGCAACAAAGGTCGTAGCACTTACATTACTGGTTCTCACTATGTCTACCTGCAGTGGTCCAAGATTGATGTTGGGAAGCCAGAGTTTAGAGAAGCAAACAGATTATTCTTCATATTCTGGGAAGCTTGCAAGGCAGACGATAGATGCTATGGAATTTGCTATCTTAAGAACAGGCGTAGTGGATTTTCATTCATGTCAAGCGCTGAAACGGTTAACCAGGCTACCATATCGTCTGATTCTAGATTCGGGATCTTATCTAAAACTGGTGGAGATGCAAAGAAGATGTTTACCGACAAGGTGGTACCAATATCAGTACACTACCCCTTTTTCTTCAAGCCCATACAAGACGGAAT
>TARA_R100000654_G_scaffold50745_1_pt1 | contig 15038 bp, 20 predicted proteins | sample TARA_R100000654 | Tara Oceans TARA_R100000654 (sample SAMEA2622473) | marine metagenome | biome: marine biome (ENVO:00000447); feature: surface water layer (ENVO:00002042); material: "saline water (ENVO:00002010), including plankton (ENVO:xxxxxxxx)" | depth 5 m
AACTTCGACAGCAATTTCACTGAGCCAGTTCAAATGACAAAGCTGTTGCGTGATCTTGGGATAGCTAATCCACGGATGCCAGACTTCAAAGAAGCGGCACGCACGTTAGCTGATTATGGCGTTGAAGCACGGCGAACTGGTGGCAGAAAAATCTACGATATCGACTATAAGCCTATCGAAAACGATGATAATGTGGGGGATAAATTCAGTGAGAGAAACTGGTAAAGAGTGTGGCATTTGGGGAAAAAGTGGGCTGCGTGTTGATATGCTGGGTGCATATAAAACGACTCCCAAACTTGCACAAATGTGCAGTATTGATAAATGCCGCACTATGCACACCTTCGATATTGACGTAAGCCATTGATCTATATGGTAATGTTGATCAGTGGGTGGTAGTAGTATATTATTTTAAAGTATGTTTTATTATTAGTATAAGATGATGTATTTATAGTTTATATAAGGTATAAATAGGCTTTTCAAACACTGTACACACCTCACACACCCCACACTGCTGGTTTTTATATGGCGCAAAAGAACAAAGTTGGTAGACCGAAGAAGATGCACACGAAGCTGGTGAACGTGCCAGATTTTAATGCAGACGAAGAGTTTGGTTTGACTGAAATGCAGAGTGCTTTCGTTTGGCATTACACTGAGGGCGCTTGCGGTCAGACAGAAGCTGCGCGAAGAGCAGGCTTCAGCTTTCCTTCGCAAGCCGCAACCAAGATGCTCAACGGCAAAGATCAACCGCACGTTACGAGAGCGATACGGATTGCCCAAGATGAACTGCGTGAGAAGTATGCGATTACGCCTCAGAAAACTGGCACGATGTTATGGAAGATTGCGGAGACTGCATTTGAAGCAGGCGCATATAATGCCAGTGTGTCAGCTATCAAGGAACTGAACCAACTGGCAGGGCTGAACATTCATCGCAGTCAATCGCTAAACATAAACGCAAACATCGACAAAATGAGCAAGGAAGACATCACAAACAGACTGAGCGAACTGCTTGGCTTAAAGGATGAAATGGAAGACAAAGATCACTGAAATCTGCCTTGCTCTTCTGGTTTTTGTCGGATTGTGTAAGAACTTGCAAAAGAGCTTTTCTTTTGCCGCCGCCCCCAAAATCTGGGGAAAATCCTCCCGATTTGCGTAAGTCATTGATTCAGAAAGGGTTTTTGCGTAAAACGCAAGATTTTTTACCGATGCGTGTTGCGTGCGCGTGTCCACAGGGGTCACATGGGACTCCTTGGGGTCAAAAAAACCAGTAGAAACAAGGGGTTAGGGGGGTGCCCCATACCCCCCTGTGAGCGCAGGCGCGGCGACTGTATAGCTATAGCTGAGTTTTGCTCAGAAAATCATGTAAAAAACTCAACAAGAAAGGTATGATTCCTGCCCATGCGATGTTACCACTGCAATAGTGAGGTCGAGTGGGTTGATAATGCGGATTTTCAGGATGAAGGCGAAGGAACCTTCTTGGTCAGATTTTTTTCCTGCCCAAATTGCCGCGCTTACCACTTTGTTTGCCTCCCAATCGATGATGAGGAGTAAGCATGGTTGATTCACGGAACAAAGGCGCAAAATTTGAGCTTCAAATCTGCAAGCGAATCAACGAATTCCTGCAAGATCGCCGCTCTTCAGTTCGCGTCAAGCGAAATCTTGAGCAATATCAGGTTTCAAACCAGTGTGATATCGATCTACCCAACTATTCCATTGAATGCAAAGCGTACAAGGACGGCTGCTGGTATCAGGAGGCTTGGTGGATTCAATGTGTTGACTCCTGCGGCGACAAAACGCCAGTTTTGATCTTCAAATTTAACAACAAACCCATTCGTGCTGTGGTTCCATTGTATTTCGTGAACCCCAACCTTGAGAAAGACAACTACCGTACAGTTGTGATGACGCTTGAAGAGTGGTTTAATTGTCTTGATCTCGATGAAGAGCTTTATTTTCCCCAGCTTGAGGAAATCGCGTGAAGGATATCGACATTTTCGCATACAACCTTGGAGGCTCTGTCGCTCCACTGATGCGAGATCCTCAACCTGAAGCTGATCCGATCAATATCTCTCCAGCGCAACTCGCCAACCTCACTGGTGGCTTTGCTACTGGTTCTGGCATAGCGGATATCTTTGGTGAGTACCCAGCTTTCCCCACTAACCCCGAAATGACCGTTGCTGAGATGACTGCTGGCCCCAGAGGTCCATCATTATTGGAGAATATCCGCAATCGTGAGCTTTTAGACGCTGGGTTGCAAGTTGCTGGCGGAATTGGCGATCTCTTTCCACCAGCGATGGCTGCAATTGCTCCGATGAGGGCAGCTAGGGCGGCAAGCAAAGCTGAAAAGATCGCAGAGCTACGCAAAGAGGCAAACAAAGCAAGGTTTGGTGATGATTTTCAAGAGCCAAGCGAAAGAATTCAAAGAGCTTCAAGACTTGGTTTCAATATGGCACCAGAAGGCAGGCTCTACCATGCCAGCAAGCAAGATATAACTGAATTAAAATCTTTTTATCCTGATGGAATGATATACACAACGCCTGATCCAGAGTTTGCTGAAAACTGGCTTGGCAAAGGCAAGTTTCGGGAAAGGCAAGATGGTGTATCAGTCAAAAAAGAAAAAGAAAGGAAAAAAAAATTAGACGATGAATTTGAAAAAAAAGCTAAAGGACTTTCGGAAGATCAAATTCTGAAACTTTACGATGAAGAATACGATAAAAAATTTAAAGAAATTGCTCAAAACATACGTGATGCAGATAAAGTAATTTACCCCCTTGTATCCAAAACCAAAAAACCTTTTGTGCCGCACAAAGATGTAGATGTTCTGGAAGAATTTTTTGGCAGTGAAAAAATGAGTGAGCCTTTCAGCCCAGCGGATAATATGCCGACTTATAAAGATGCCTTGAAAAGCGGTAATTTTATTTTGTATGAAAACAAAGAAATGGTTGATTTTCTTAAAGGCAAAGGTTATGACTCAATGTTTCTCAGAGAGGACACCGTTACAAATCCCAAGAAAATTGCTGAGAAACCGCAAGATGTTCCTTATGAAACTTTTGCCGTATTTGATCCAAAAGACCTACGTTCTCCATTTGCCAAGTTTGACCCAGATGAAATAGGATCTCCAGACATCCTCAAGGCAGAGGGTGGAGAAGTTTCCTCTGAAGATGTCGATATCTTTGATTATTTGCCCTCTTCCACACAACTAGCCTACTTTGGTTCCCAGCTTCTGCCCGGCTCCGCAACGATTGATGCGTCAGGTAAGATGGCTGGTATGCCGACAGGCGATGCAGACATCACTGACATATTTTCTTCAGATCCGAATTTATCTTTAGCCGAAAATATTCGTCAAGGAAATCTTGGGACAGCGGCACTGCAAGGATTAGGCGTGGCTGGCGATGTTTTGCAGGCAACGCCATTCGCTGCGGTTGGAACAGCTTTGAAAGTTCCACAAGCAACTGCCAAGACATTGAAGCTGGCGAGTAAAAGCAGTATCACCAAAAATGATTTGCTTGATGATTTTTTTGAAAAACAAGTAGCTTTGGGCGCTACGCCAAAAACTGCCAAAAGCAATACGACTCGTTATAAAAAAACCCTTACAAAGCCTGCGGTGTTTAACCGCGAAAAATTGCGACTTGAGGGTGAGATTGCCCAGTTTGATCCGTCAGCGCGTGTAATTGTCAGCCCAGAAGCGCTATCCAACAAGGTGCTTGTGCCTGTTGTTGGTGATCGTTCAGTGAGTTTGCAGGGAAGAGGTGTTGAGACAATTTCAGAGGTTAAAGGTGTTCCATTGTCAAGGGCAGTGCCGTTACAGGGTGGACCTGATTACACGATTGCAAATCAAGCTCAAGGTCGTGGCTGGGCATCGATGGAGGGAGTCGCTCAGTCAAAACAAAATAATATGATCAAGGCTGCGGAAAGAACTGGCTTGGAGCCAATTGGAGTGTATTCAGCGATGTCAAGGGAGGGAATTGACTTTTCTGCCCCTATCGCCTCAGCAATGGTGGCTCAGATACCAGCCTTGGGTTTGTCAAAGAAAGCCATTAAAGAATTTGATGATGCAGTTCGCGCTGGCGTTGGTACGAGCATCGATCCTATTCCAGATTTTGTTGGAGTCACCAGTCCTGATGTTTTCAATCAGCTTTTGGGTGAGGGTGGATTCCCAAGGAGGGGAGCAGGCGAGATTCGCAAGGCGGTTGTCCAACACATGAAAAAAGCCAAGTTCAGGGATCTCGGATTTCCTATTTATGATGATATTGTGCAAACAGCCACCAGCCCACCTTTAGCGAATATAGAATCAGGTTCCTCTGGTTATTCGATGTTTAGCGCTCAACCAGACATTGATATTTTTTCAGAGCCACTACACCAGAGTTATAACATGAGCATACCCGGCACTTACATAGGCGGTCTTCAAGAAAGTATACCTCCAGAAATCATGTTTCCAGATACGATGAAAATGCTCAGTGAATCAATTAACAAAGCTGGTCAGCCTTTTACACGCAGAGAGCAGATCGGAGCTTTGGAAAGAAAACATTTGTATGAGCCAATGACTGATGAAAAGATAGACAACATGATTCGGTACATGAATGAAAAACTTGGTACTGACTATGCACAAGGTGGCGCAGTGAACACGGACGATATTGATATCTTTGAATACAACCTTGGTGGCTCGGTTTCTGAAATGATCCGCAATCCCACTCTTGAGAGAGAGGAATTGCTCACGCCAGAGCAAGCTGCTTATCTTGCGACAGTAATGACAGTGCCCGGCTCTGGCATAGCCGACATTTCAGGCAACTTGCCTGCGATGCCAACGGCAGAGGACACCGACATTTTTGGCGGAGAGCCTTTGCCCTCACTGGCTCAGAATATTGAAAGTGGTAAGTATCTTGATGCTGCACTTCAGGCGTTAGCAGGCACAGGCGATGCTGCTGCTGCAATTCCACTTTTTGGCGGTGGTGTACGTGCTTTGCTGACAGCGCCAAGAGCAGCGCGGTTGTTGCAGTACATGCCTGATCCTGATGCGATATCTGATCTTGATCGGATGTTGCGCTCCACGCGGATAAATCCTGAAGTCAGGCAAGCGGTGAGATCGCATCCTGCGGTTACCAGAGTGGTCGCCCAGATGCACGCGATACCTGAGACCAAGTTGGCGAAAGGTTATGGAACCAAAACATACTTTGCCACGCGGCGTTTCAATATTGACGGCAGGGAAGTTGTTGGAATAGATAACGCTTTGGAGCAAATGTATGATAAACTAAAGCGGTTAGGCTGGGATGATGACCGCGTGCCGTACACTGGCACTGTGAAGGGTGGTAACAAGAATCCTGTCGCAACGATTATTCTGGGACCGCCAGCAGCTGGCAAGAGCATGATCGCCAACCCATTGGCGCGAAAGTATGATGCTGCGATCTTAGATCCTGATGAAGTCAAGAAGATCATGCCTGAGTTTGCAGAGGGTATCGGATCGAATGCCACCCATGTTGAGTCGAAAAGAATTACGCAAGATTTGCGTGACTTGATGATTGCCAACCGAAATAACATTGTGGTTCCGACTGTTGGTGCCAAGCCTGAAAAAATTTCAAGGCAGATAGCTGATTACAAGAAGGCTGGCTACAAGGTAAATCTTGTGGATGTTGCGGTGCCAGCAGATGAGGCGTTGCGGAGAATGTTGTTGCGGTTCCTTGGCAGCAATAAATTAATTCCTCCCGATTACCTGATTGATGAAGTCGGTGATTTGCCATCGCAGACTTACAATTTATTAAGACGAAGAGGAGAGGCAGACGCTTATGCGAGAATCGACAACTCCGTTGGGATTGATGTCCCTAAACCCCTCAATGAAGACACAGGCGATATCTTCACCAACGCCGAGATTCGACTACGAGTCGGCGGAAGATGAAGGTGAGATGCAAGCAAAATCTCAGCTTGATCAAGAAGCGGTTCAACGAGTGCTAAAAAGAATCCAAGCTAGGGAGCGCGGTGTACGTCCAGCTTAGATGCGATTAGACGGTATTATAAAAAAGGCGGTAAGATTTGTTTGGCTGGTAAGGCTTGGCGAAACGTACCTTTGATACATAGCCTTCTGCATATGCAAATATGGCGGCATCCAAGTATTGCAAAGATCCAAACTATGCTAAATCATTTAAGAAAAAGAGGTAGTTTTTATGCATTATACGAAAGACCTTACTGAAGTAATTGCGGGGCTAAAAAAAGCGTCTAAGTTACATGCTGCACAGGCTAAGAAGTTAGAGAAAATCAAGAAAGACCAAAGCCAACGGTATAAAAATCGTCCTGTAGCTACTAAGAAGTCGCCAAAAGCAAAGAAAAAGTAATGGGTGAGTTTAAGTAAACTCCCTACCCAGTATTTTGTCAATCATTGTTCATCCCCCTAGGTATGCCAGTCTCCCAAGACTTGAGTGTAGGATTACAAACGCCTAAACGAATCAAATAGTCTCGCATGAAGTCCATTGCATCTTCTATCGAAGAATGAAATTCACCGCGATAGACTTGTTGTTCTTCCAACTTGATAATTGGCATATAGCCGCACCCATGCACTAGCCGAAAAGTTACGTCAACATATTCCCAATATTTTATAGAGCCAAGATCAGTCCGATAAGCCATTAGTCTTCCCCCTTCATTTTTTTGACATTGAAAAACCCTTTATATTTTGGGTTATCTACCCAATAGTTTGTCAATCACTGGTTTTACGTGTTCGCTGTTGGCAACCTTCTTTGCCGCATCGATCAGGCAGTTTGCCAGTTCTTCATCTTTCATGGCTTCAGTCACCCAGACTCGCGCTGGCACTCCAGTGTCCTCCTCCGTGTTATAAAACACAGAGGAGATTGTGAGCGCCACATCTGGAGGCACCTTGTACTTGCTTTTGAAAGCCTCCAACTCTGCTGTGATAACAGCGGTTGGCATTTCGGTTACGTTAGTCATTGCTTTACTTTCCTCTTTCTGATGCCAAGCTCATGTTCCTGCTTGCGCCTCTCATTATAAGCGGTTTGTGGTTTCACAAACTCAGGTGGTATTTGCCCTAGAGCGTCAACATTCATGCGATTTATTTGAGCAATAAAATCCGCTAGATTCATCATGACGCGTGTTGATGTCATCTGGCTGTTGCAGTGGTGATGGATGTCTGCAAACACCTCTGCTTCGCTAAAGCCAAGATTCAGCAACTTTACAATTCGATCAGTCGGATCTCCAAATTCATTCAGCGGCAACTCAAAGGTCGATTGAAACTGTGTTGATTTTTCTGATCTTACGTTTAGCATTGATGAGCCAGCGGCAATCCTCACTCTTGGTTTAGAATTCGTATCGAGCATCATCTCTCTCCTTAGTCCAATTGATTTCCTACTGTTTCATCATACACACAATGGGTGTTGTTGTACACTTCTTTACACACACTGTTATACCAATACGTTATATGCATATTCCAAAACGATATAAAAGAATCTGTGTCTTTTTATGCAAAGTTGTAGACAACGACATCCAAAACCTCTATGATGACCATGTAGTGATAAAGGAGATAGACATGACTTGACGAAGGTAAACCCCAACAAACCGCACCGCCTCACCTGTGTTGAGGTAAAAAGAAGCGTGCTATGGGGTCGGTGATGAACACAGGTGCCAAATCGCAAAGGTGGTAGACCCACGCTCCGATAAGGCAATGACAGGAGGGGCTGGCCTCCTTAAAAAGGTGGAGAGACAAGGAAAAAAATCGCCCCCCTTTTCGGGGGGCAAAGGAGAAGAAAGATGATAAAGATTACTTATTACGATGTTGAACAGTGGGTTCCCAATAGCCTTGAAGGTATAGGCGTGTGGGGTTGGGTTAGCAGCACGCACAACGACAGAATTAGGGATCGCGCTGAAGCTGAAGCCAAAATGCTTAAAGATAAATCGACATGGGAAGAGTACCTAGCTGAAGAGTGTGAGCGTGTGACGGATTCAGGTTCTGAGGAGGAGAAGGATCATGTTGCCAAACTTCTGGCTAACGTAAAGTTCCGAATTACAGAGGTAGTTAAGAACTTCACTCACGCCTCCATGTACGGTTGGACTGATGTTCACGCATACGAAATTGTAAAAGTTGTCAGCGACAAAACTTTGGAGGTTCGCAAGATGACAACTGAACACGACATAAGTCACTTGGAACAGATAGCTGGAGGATTTTGCGGTCACGTTGTCAATCAGCGTAATCAAAAAGTGACTTACGAAAGTAATCCAATGTCACCAGTGATTAGGATTAGGCGCAAGAAAAATAATCCAGAGGCTTGGACTTACAACGGCAAGAGATTCGCTTTGGAGACTAGGCCATACGCTTTCTACGATTACAATTTTTAGTAAAGAATTCTACCGCCCCCTTCGGGGGGCAAGGAGAGTCAGGATGTACATACTGATAGTTAAAGGCAAGATCAAAGGCAGTGGCACGCGAGATCAGATGTTGTTGCGATCAAAGATGCTGACTACCAAAGATTGGTACTTGGCAAATCTCAATGAGAATTTTCTCTGTGAAGCAGACAAAGTTGAGATCAAAAATAGTTTTACGGCAGAGGATGATGCTCTGCTGGAAGAATTGGGGTTGACATGAAGATCACTGGGAAACGTCCATCTACTGTCAAGGCAGGATCGTTCAACTTGATCAAGAAGTTTGCGAAGAAGTGCTTGCGTGAGCTTTCCAAGAAGGAGCATGAGTTGAATATTCCTTATGCCAAGGCGGTGATGAATTTGAGTGCCAGCAGTTCGCCTTTTGGAAATTATGGGCGAGGCGGTCAGAAGGGCATCTGGATAAACGTCTATCACTTTGAGAGGGGTGAAGGTTTCTGCTGGGAGTACGCCAGCTACCGAAAAGATCCTGTCATCGGAGAATGCAATTTCGGAAATCCAGAGCAAGCCTTGTTTGGTTTGGTGGCTCACGAAATGTCACACCACGTTCAGTACGCCTACTGCCCAAACACGCGGATGTACAAAAGCAAGTATCGAAAACCGCATGGCGAATGCTTTCAAGACCTATATCGCATCTTGCGAAGCAGATTAGTGAATGTTTTTTAATGTTCTTTTGTGCAAAGTGTTGCAATACGACACCCTGCGTGCTAAGATAACCATGTAATTGATTGAGAAAGGAGAGAGAAAATGAGTTGTTATTTGATGAATGTTGGAGATATTGCCACGATTGCAAAGCAAGTAACACGCGCTCGTTACGGTAGTGGTCTTAGCTATTATAACTTGGTGACGAAAAAAGAGGTGACTTTCGATAGCGTTGCCGATCTTGCCAAAAGTCTGGCGCTTGCAAACATCGCAAGTTGTGAGGCTCGATACCCTAATTATGGCGTTGCTGGTGGCTTCTTGAACGATGAAAATGAGGTTGAATCTTTTATTAAAGAAGTTGTTGTTCAAGCAAAGACCCTCTTTCGCTCTTATAAAAAGCCTTTGAAGATGGTCGATCTGATTAAAAGGTACGAGTATCAGGCGTGTGAGGTTTCCGATTGGGTAAAGACAGATATCTATTGGGTATTGCAGAGCATCAAAAATAATTTGCTCTTGGAAGCAATAAGGGACATGGAAGAAGAGGAGGAGGCAGCATGACAAAAGAAGAAGCACGAAAGATTGTTGGGCGAAGTTGCCACGGAGTGTTTTTGCGAAATATGCACAAAGCACTTTCGATGTGCCGATGGCTCAACACGGCGGAAGAAGAGTTGCGCCTCAAAGCGGCGTGTAAATTGTTGAGGAAAAAGTATGTGGAGGTTACATGAAAGTTCCGACTCGCATTACTCCAAGCTGGCTTGATGGCAAAGGCTATGAGTTGCGCCTGATTTATGCTGATGGCTTGCGCCCTGCGCTCATCACCAAAGTGGGCCGCAAGAACGTGAAGGCTTATACCTTCAAGCAGTTTGCCAACAAGAGCAGTTCGATCTACAAGCCTGCGAAGGTCACGATGCAGGAGTATCGAAATGCTCAGCCACTGGTTTACGAAAAGCGCAAGTGGAAGGTGGCGGCATGAAGCAAGATGATCTTGAGCGCATGGCAGAGAGGGCGGCTGATGCCGTCCTCTTCCTGTTCGCCGTGCCAACTTTTGTGATGCTGATGATTCTTGTTATGGCTTGCGCGTGAGAGGTGGAGCATGATTGATCTTGAAAATCACAGACCAAAGGGCGGTAAGTTACAACAAGGAGAGCGCACGCGAGTTTTGGAGTCGAGCATTGATCGAAGGCTCATTGAAGTACGCAAGTTGATGCCAAATGTCACGCGAGAGTATTTGAAGAGTCTGATGATGCAAGATGACAACATCGAGACATTTTTCAACAACATTTATGTGGCTTACGTTTATCGCGGAAGCGCCGCAGATTGCATGATTCATGTTCCAGAACTCAAAGGCAGATGCGCTTGGATTTCCATGAAGAGGAAAGACAAAAGACCGATGAACAATTGGCAGGATATGCAAACAATCAAAAATGCGCTAGTCGGCATTGAATGGGATGCGATTCAAATTTATCCACGCGAATCGAGGATGGTGAATCTTGCTAATCAATATCATTTGATTTGTTTTCCAGAGGACTATTATTTACCCTTTGGTTGGATAAACAGAATGGTGGATGTTGAAAATAAAATTGGTGGCGAAGGCACAACTGGACAGGAATTCAGAGGTTATCAAACAATGGAGTCAAGTGTATGAAACAATTTACATTCCAGTGGTGGTTCAAATACTTCAAAAACGCTGGTTATTCTGACATCGAAGCCAAGCAGAAAGCGCGTCATGCGGTGAGAAATAAACTGTGAAGTTTCATCCGCAGAAGGTTACAATCGAAACGATTGACTTCGATGCGTTGCCACCCCCAAGCATTTCAGATCCTGATTTTTGCGATGCTCACGATGAAAGGTTGTTGGAGGGCAAGTGCGAAGTATGCCAAGCGATTTTCAAGGAGAACGGCTATGGCGGAAGAAAAAGAAAATAAGGTCATCGCTTGGATTCGCGTGGTTGCTGTTACGACTGAAGATCCCGAAACGATTTGCAATTCAATCGAAGATGCAATGGATTGTGTCTTTGATCGATCTCACACAAGCACCACTCTCAACATCCTGCGCGATTGGTCAGAGATGCCTTTCTCCGAAACCATGCATTAAAAACCCCTGCTTATTCCTTTTTATTCTATGTAAAAGTTTGCAATTCGACACCCATTGTGGCATTATAATCCTGTTGTTAATTGATGGAGGTATCGTGATGGACTATGTTGAAAAATGCGGTAAGTGCGGTGGCAGTGGACATCTTTCGCATTACGGTCATTGGTACAACGGTGTTTGTTTCGGGTGTAGAGGCAGCGGCACGAAGTCTTTCAAGACTTCTCCAGAGGCACGCGCCAAGGCTAGGGAGCGTTACGCTAAGAAAGCTGAAGCCAAGCGCATCGCAGAGGAAGCGAAGCGTGCGGAGGAGGCTGCAAAGGAGGCAGAGCGCAAAGCTGAGTTGGAGGCAAAGTGGGCGGCAGAGCTTGAAGCCGCAGAGCCAGTGCCAACTGGACGCATCGATGTGTCTGGAAAGGTTCTTTCTTACAAGTATCAAGAGTCTATGTACGGCTCAACGCTCAAGATGCTTGTGAAAGATGAGCGTGGCTTCAAGCTCTGGGGAACAGTGCCTAGCTCGATTTACGAAGTGGAGCGTGGTGACATGGTTAGCTTCACCGCGACAGTGGAGCCTAGCAAGGATGATGACAAGTTTGGTTTTTTCAAGCGTCCTAGCAAGGCAGTTTTTATTGAAAACTTAGAGGAGGTGGCGTGATGAACATTAAAGAAGCGGCGAAACAGTTTGTTGAGGCACACAAGCCTGACACGCTAGACGTTGATCACTTGTCAATTGGATATGGCAGTGTCGAAGGGTATCTTGAGGCTGAAGGTCAGCCAGCGAGTGATTGTGGTGAACGATATATTGAGATCAGTTCTCACGATTCAATGACCAGCAATCCAATCATCGTAAGCTGGTATGAAGAGGCATGGCAAATCGCGTTCTACCGTAAAGCCGCAGAGGATCGCGTTTCTCGACAAGATCATGAGCCAGAAATCTGGTTCGATCCCGATTTTGATGAGGCCATACGACAAGCGGTAGAACTTTATGCGGACGGCGTGTTTGATCTCTCAGTGACTCGTTTTGAGGACGGCGTTGCTGTCGAGATCGAACCTATTGAAGACTACATTGATACAGCGGCATCACTTCCCAAGTTTACGTACAATCAAATGCTGCAAGATGCTCGACTTTTAGCACGGCAATCGGGTGTGCAAATCAGACGAGCGGAAGGAGAAGTCAACGGCAAGGCTGCGTATGAGTTTGTCAACGCCAAAACAAAAGAAGTGATCAGTCTGGGCAGTCACAACGTCTTTAACGCAAGTATGCTTTATGAAAATGTTTTGGCTGGTAATCTTGAAGGGGTGACAGCGAAGGAGGTGGCGTGATGACAAAAGCGCAGGAAAAGAAAGTGTTTTACAATCGCGTGCGGAGAGCGTGCGCGAAGCATGGCGTTGACATTGTTTATGATGGGGTGCCTAAAAACTATGTGGGGGTGGAGCTAATCAAAGATGGCAAGGTATTGGCAGATGATTGGGCATCAGATTACTTTCCACTGAATATCAACTGGAAGCGTATCTATGAAGAGATTGAACAGCAGGGTATCAGGGGAGGTCATTCGTGATTACACCGATCAAGCAAGTCAATAACATCTATGGTTATGTGCGTGTCAGCACGCGAGAACAGGTTCGCTCTGGCGTTTCTGTCGAAGTGCAACAACGCCAGATCAGCGCCTTTGTGCAGCAAAAGTACAATCGCCCAGTTGACCAGTTCTTTATTGACGATGGCGTAAGCGGCACGCGCCCAATTCTTGAGCGTCCTGCCAGTAAGGATCTTACTGACGTTATTGATCGATTCGATGTGGTTGTTGCGACCAAGCTGGATCGACTGTCGCGTTCAAGTGCGGATCTGCTGTCAATGATTCCGACTTTGCAGGACATTGGTATATCGCTCTATTTCTCTGAGCAGTTTGGTGAGATGCCGATTGTCTACCCGAAAGCTGAAAAGAAGAAAGGTTTGCGAAGCAAGTTCGATATGAATGAGATGGCAAACCAGATTATGTTGATGGTTTTGTCAGCAGTTTCTGAGATCGAACACGCTACTATAAAAGACCGATTTGGCGATGGCAAGGTTGATTGGGCAGAGCGTGGTTATTTTATTGGTGGCAAGCCACCCTACGGATTTCGTGGCGTAACAGAGTGGCACGGCAATAAAAAGCGTGTCAGGCTTGAGCCGATTGAGGAAGAGCAGAAAATTCTAAAAACAATACATCGATTAGCTGATCGTGGTCTAGGTCCACGAAAGATTGCAAATCAGGTTAATTCACTTCACAACGATGCAAATATCAATTATTCTAAGGTGCGAAGAATTCTGAACAGAAAGTTTCAGGGTATACCAGAAGCCGCTTAAAGGATAATTATGTCTTCAGTTACAGGGTGGAGTCGGGGAACTTGGGGTTCTGGCCCTTGGGGTGGCGCGGAAGGTGTGTCTGTCTCAGGGCTGGCAATGACCTCTGCCCTTGGCACACCAAGCCTTGTGACAGCTAATTTTTTTAATATTACTGGAGTCGGTGCAACCTTTGGCATCGGCTCTACTACATTCAACAGTGCATTGAACGTCACGCCTACTGGGGTTGCGATAACCTCTGGCGTGGGTTTTTGTAATGTGTACGAACAGATTGATACTTCACAAACACCGAATTATACTGATATTCTTACCTCTTGAGAGGATGACAAATGGCTACTTATGTAAATGATTTACGGCTCACAGAACTTGCCACTGGCGAAGGTTCAGGAACGTGGGGAACCACGACCAACACGAATTTGGAGTTGATCGGGGAGGCGCTTGGGTTTGGCACACAAGATTGCTTTAGCTCAAATGCTAACGCAACAACCACGGTTGCTGATGGTGCGGCTGATCCTGCAAGAGCAATATATTTCAAAGTGACAAGCTCTGCTACGCTTGACGCAACTAGAGAACTGACGATTGCACCGAATACGGTTAGCCGACTGATGTTTATTGAGAACGCTACAACTGGTTCGCAGATTATAACGATCAAACAAGGCTCTGGCGCGACTGTCAATATTGCCAATGGCGCAGTCAAGGCAGTATATCTCGATGGCGCTGGATCGGGTGCCGCAGTTGCTGATGCACTGGTTGATCTTGATTTGACAGGCACCACAACGGCGGCGGCATTGACAGCATCTGGCGTAATCACAGGCTCAACCGTTGAAGCCACAGGCGACACTGCGGCTGGCGACAATGCGGCAATGGGCTACACTGCCGCTGAAGGTTTGATACTGACGGGTCAAGGCTCAACAAACGATGTCACCATCAAGAACGATGCAGATGCTGATGTTCTTGAGATTCCTACCGGAACGACAAATGTCGCTATCGTTGGAACGCTTGATGTGGCGGGTGGCTCAACAAATGGAGTAGCCATTAGTCAGGGTGCAATTAAAATAAAAAATGGTGGAGCGCAGTCTTACATTGACTTTTATTGCGAAAGCTCAAACGCTCACTATGCAAGAATATTAGCCCCTGCACATAGCGCATTTAGCGGCAACATCACGCTTACACTGCCAGCCACTACAGATACCTTGGTTGGCAAGACAACGACCGACACCCTAACCAATAAAACTCTCACGACACCAACTCTAACAACTCCTATCGCAAATGCAGGGTTGCAGTTAAAAAATGGTGCGACAAGTGCAGGATTTATTGAGTTCTTCGAAGACAGTGATAATGGTACAAACAAAGTTACATTAATTGGTCCAGCAAGCACCTCAGATATAACACTAACCTTGCCTAGCTCTGATGGTGATGACGGTCAGGTGTTAACGACTGATGGTAGTGGAGTATTATCTTTTGCAACTGTTGGTGGTGCTTACAACTCATGGCTTGTCAAGACAGGTAACTATACCGCTTTAGTAGGTGATCAGATAATTGTAAATAGTTCAAGTGCCGTTACAATTACTTTACCCGCTAGTGCTAGCGCAGGAAATAC
>TARA_R100000654_G_scaffold20925_1_pt1 | contig 14979 bp, 22 predicted proteins | sample TARA_R100000654 | Tara Oceans TARA_R100000654 (sample SAMEA2622473) | marine metagenome | biome: marine biome (ENVO:00000447); feature: surface water layer (ENVO:00002042); material: "saline water (ENVO:00002010), including plankton (ENVO:xxxxxxxx)" | depth 5 m
TGATATTTCATTTACGAGTGCAACAATTTCTGCACAAGCTGCTGTTATTTATAACAGCTCTACCGTGTCTGGATTAACAACAAACGCAGCTGTTTGTGTTCTTGATTTTGGTGCTGTTAAATCCTCAACTTCAGGTACGTTTACTATTACGTTTCCTGCAGCTGAAGCTACCGCAGCAATTTTAAGGATCGCATAAGGAGATAAGATATGACTACCCCACTTGCTGGCTGGGGGCGGTCAACCTGGAACAATGGTGCTTGGAACCAAAGTGGTACTGTTGACGCCACAGGTGTTAGCCTCACATCCAGTGTTAATGACGTAGGTTTAGTATTAGATATTAATGTAACTCTGACTGGAGTTACAGCTACTGCATCTACAGAATTACAAATTAGAGAAGGATGGAACCGAGGACTTAACGTCGGTGATTCAATAGCATCCAGCTTTGGTTGGAGCAACGGTGCATGGGGTAATGGAGATAACAGTGTTTCTGTTACAGGTATTGCATTAACTTCATCACAAGGTGAAGAAACAGTCACTGGCACTGCATCAATAACTTTACCAAGTGTATCACTAACAGCCACAGCAGGAGATGCTGTGGCAACTGGTGCTGTAGATGCAGTTCCAAGTGGAATTGCACTTACGAGTTCTTTTGGTTCTTTAACTATAGCTACAGATCAAAACATATCTGTAACAGGTATTGGTATGACCTCATCGTTAGGAGATGAGTCGGTAGCCGTTACAAAAGCTACAGGTTGGAACCGTGATACTGACATTAATACAGGGAGTTCTATTGGCTGGGGTGATCAACAATGGGGCGCAGTTGGACTTTCACAAGCTGTAACAGGTCAAGCTTTAACCGCATCTTTAGGTGATGAGTCACTTTCAACAGATCAAAACATTTCAGTTACAGGATTAGGAACAACATCTTCCATAGGTACTTTCTCTATATCTGGTGATGGACAAACAACTGTTGTGGCTGGCTCTGAAACAGCGATGCAATCGTCTGTTGGCACAGCCGAGGCAGATCCAGAATTTGTTGTATTCCCAAGCGGTAATGCTTTAACTTCATCCGTAGGAACTGTAGAAACGTCTGTATTTGTTACAGGTGTAGGTTTAACTTCTAGCCTAGGCGATGAAACTCAAGAAACAATATATGAGGCACCATCAGTTTCTGCTGAAAGTAGAACAGGAGATGTATCTGTAATCGTAAGTGTAGACTTTACACCGACTGGACTTTCTGTTACAAGTAGCACTGGTACTCTACAAGGAACCTTCTGGAACCAAGTAGATGACTCAAACAGCGCAATAAGTTGGACTGAAGTTCATAAAGCTGCATAAAAAAGTTTTGACAAACTTTGATTTTTAACTTTATATAGGAGATATTATGAGTTCGACATATTCGACAAGTTTGAGAATAGAATTACAGGCTACTGGTGCAAATTCAGGAACTTGGGGTACTATTACAAACAACAACTTTTCTCAATCTTTAGAGTTTGCTATCGCTGGTGTTGTCAATGTAGCTTGTGGTGACGCTGCAGTCACGACTCTTACCAATGCAGATGGACCACAATCTCAGGCGAACAACCAAGCAAGAAATGCACACATAAGATTAACAGGGGCACATGGTGCAGTAAGAATTGCACAGTTCCCAGCTACACAAAAAATTTATTTAATTACTAACGCAACAACAGATTCTGGGTCATCTGGACCTTATGCTATGACAGTCAGACTAGGGGCTTCTGGAAATACTTTATCTATTGCAAATGGTGCAACTAGATTAGTAGCTACAGATGGCACAAATTGGTATGATGTTTTTGCAGCAGGAGGTCAGTTTGGCGGATCTTTTTTAGCCGACGGTACAGTTGATGTAAACGGTAAAGAATTAATATTAGATGCTGATGCTGATACAAGTTTAACAGCAGATTCAGACGATCAAATAGATGTTAAAATGGCAAACATAGATGTTGCTAATTTAACTACTCAAAACTCTGGTGATTTAGTTATAACCACAGCTGTTCAAGACAAAGATTTTGTTATCAAAGGAGATGACGGTGGATCAGGTATAACTGCTTTAACATTAGATATGTCAGATGCAGGTAAAGCTACATTTAATGGTGTTGTAGATGCTGATGCTGGTGTCACAATAGATAACATAACAATAGATGGAACAGAGATTGATTTATCAAGTGGTGATTTAACACTAGACGTTGAAGGTGATATTATTTTAGACGCCAATGGCGGTGATGTAATATTTCAAGATGATGGCACAGTTATTGGTCACATTACTAATAGTTCTAGTGATTTGGTTATAGAGTCAAAAGTATCTGATAAAGACATTATATTTAAAGGTAATGATGGAGGCTCTGGTATCACAGCACTAACTTTAGATATGTCTGGTGCAGGTGCTGCAACATTTAATAATGATGTTACTGCATTTTCAGATGAAAGATTAAAGACTGATATAAATACTATTGAAAACGCTCTGGATAAAGTTTCTAAAATGAGAGGTGTTACTTTTAAAAGAGATGGTGTTGCTGGCACTGGTGTCATCGCACAAGAAGTACAGCCTCATCTTCCAGAAGTTATTCATGATAAACAAGAATATTTATCTGTTGCTTATGGTAACATGGTTGGAGTTTTGATAGAAGCAATCAAGGATCTAAAACAACAGGTTGATGAATTAAAAGGAGAGTAATATGACATTACCTACGGGTACTATTTCGCTTTCACAAGTTAACACTGAATTAGAGGTTTCACCTTCAAGCACTACAATTAATATGGGTTCTAGTCCTGTAAGGGGATTAGCTGATGTTCCAAGTGGAGCTATCGGTATGTCTGATTTGCAAGGTAAAAGTAATGCGCAATATATTCAAGCAACTGGTGGAACAATTTCTACAGTTGGAGACTACAAAGTTCACACATTCACATCATCTGGCACATTTACTGTTCAAGCAGTAGGTAATCCTGCTGGTTCCGATTCTGTTGATTATTTTGTAATAGCAGGTGGCGGAGGCGGAGGTGCTGGTGGTAACCTTCGTGGAGCTGGAGGAGGAGCAGGTGGTTATAGAGAATCTAATCCATCTCCAGGATCCGATTGGACAGGATCTCCTATATCAAATCCAGGTGGTGCTTTACCTGTTTCAGCACAAGGCTATCCCATAACAGTAGGTGGTGGCGGTGGTGGTAACGCTGGCGCAAATTCAGGTACAGGTTCTAATAGTAGCGGAAGTGCATCAAGTTTTTCAACAATACCATCCGCAGGTGGTGGCCGAGCTGGAGCTGTAAGTCCTTTTAACGGAGCACCAGGTGGATCTGGTGGCGGAGGCTGTGCTGGTGGTAGACCTGGTGGAAGTGGTAATGATCCTTCAGTTTCTCCACCTCAAGGTAATAATGGAGCTACTGGCAACCCCGATATAGGTTCATTTGGTGGTGGTGGCGGAGGAGCTCAAAGTTCTGGAACCAATGGAGGTGCTGGAGGTAATGGAGCTACAAGTTCTTTTAACGGATCACCAACTACAAGAGGTGGTGGTGGCGGAGGCTCTGATGCTGGTGGCAGCGGAGGTTCTCCTGGACCAGGAGGTGGTGGCCGAGGTGGTAGTAACAACCAAACTTCAGGGTTAGCTGGCACAGCAAACACTGGCGGTGGTGGTGGCGGTCAAGAACATACTAGAACCTCTGGTTCTGGTGGATCAGGCATTGTAATGGTTAGATACAAGTTTCAGAGTAGTTAATATGGCACATTACGCAAAAATCAGTGACGCTAATTTAGTTTTATCTGTAGTTGTTTTAGATGATCAAGATGAACTAAAAGATGGGTCTGTTGATGAAGCAACAGCGGTTACTAAATTAAAAGAAATTTTTGGTTGGGATAATTGGAAAAAATGTTCATACAATACTCATAAGGGTAAACATTACGTAGATTACGCATCAAATCAATTATCTTCTGATCAAAGCAAAGCTTTGAGAGGTAATTACCCTGGTATAGGTTTTGTATGGAATGAAACTAAAAATGCTTTTTATGAGCCACAACCATATTCAACATGGACTTTAAACGAAACAACTTTTATTTGGGAACCACCTGTAGCATTTCCTAGCAGTTTAACTTATGAAAAAGATGGTGTTACTAAAGATTACGTCATAGAGTATGATGATACAAACACAAAATGGATAGCATCCGATTTAGAAACACCAACGGGTAATTTTCGTTGGGATCCAAGCTCATCATCTTGGGTTTCAATTTAATTAATGAAGCCTGTAAGACACGTTTCTAAGTACGCAGCTAGTAATTACAAAAGAATTTTTGATAATGAACTAACTATACAACGTAAAATATTATCAACAAAAATATCAAAAACATTACCTGTAAATTATGATGCAGTGGCATTAAATGTCATGTCAAATTATTTTTACAATAATGTACAAAACAAAGATCAGTTCAGTTATTTTCAAGATTATTATTTTGTTGATGACGATAAATATATTACGTGGATACATGAATACATTAGAGATCATTATCAACTAGAATATGATGAAACACCTCAAATTAATGGTACATCAGGTATAATTATAAAACAAGGTGAGCAGATAAATTATCATAATCATATTGATGATTATGACCTAAAAAATTCTTCTGACATTTCAGCTATTGTAACATGTAAAACAGGTGATATTCCAACATACATACAATTTGAGTTTGATGATGGCAGACGAAAAATGATGAAATACAAAGTGCCAATGGAGCGAGGTAAACTTATTATGTGGAGTTCTGATTTACGTCATTGTTTTCTAAAAAACCCTAATCATGAGCCAACAATTAGTTTGTCATATCGATTTAAATTGATTAGAAGATAATTATAATTTTAAAAAAGAAAGATGAATTTAGATACAATATTTTACGTATTCGACCAAGCATTGCCTTCAAGGTTATGTGATGACTTAGTTCAATATGGATTAGAAAAAAATCATAATATAGCGCTTACAGGTGATGTTCATGGTAAAAAACAAGAAGAATTATCAGAAGAAGATTTAGCTAAACTTCATAAATATAGAAATTCTAATGTAGTATGGATGGACGAGCCATGGATATACAATGCAATACAACCTTTTGTAACCCAGGCTAATATAAATGCAGGTTGGAATTTTCAATGGCAAGGATCAGAAGTTTGTCAATGGACTAAATATGGTAAAGAACAATACTATCATTGGCATCAAGACTCACATCACAAATCTTATGGTGAAGGAGCAGGTTGGCAACAAGGATTAATAAGAAAATTGTCTGTAACTGTGTCTTTAGTTGATGGAAACACTTATAAAGGTGGAGATTTAGAATTGTTTTATCAAAGAAGTTGGAAGGATAATAAATCAATTGTTTCAGATCAAGCCAGAAACAAAGGATCAATAATAGTTTTTCCATCTTTTGTTTGGCACCGTGTGTCGCCAGTGACAGAAGGTACAAGATATTCATTAGTGGTATGGAATTTAGGAAAGGAATTTGTATGAGAGAAGATCAAGTGTTTATTAATTTTGATCAAACAATTTTGGAAGATCACGAGTTTTTTGTTAAAAATAATTATGTAATAATTAGAAATGTCATATCTGAAGATTTAGTAAATTTTATTTATACGTATTTTCAAAATAAAAGAGCAATTGCATCTCAATTAAAAGAGTCTAAGTTTCTATCACCATTTGATGATACTTGGGGAACATGGACAGATGCACAAATACCTAACACCTATTCACATTATGCAGATGTTGCTATGGAAACATTAATGGTAAGAACTTTGCCAATCATGAAAAAGGTTACGAAGTTAAATTTAATACCTTGTTACACATACGCAAGAATTTATAAATTTGGTGATGAATTAATAAGACACAAAGATAGACCATCATGCGAAATATCAACTACAATGAATTTAGGTGGAGATAACTGGCCAATTTTTTTAGAGCCTAGTGGGCAAGAAAATAAAAAAGGAGTTCGTGTTGATTTAGGCGCAGGAGACATGTTAATTTATAAAGGTTGTGAATTAGAGCACTGGAGAGAGCCTTTTCAAGGATATGATTGCGGTCAAGTATTTATGCATTATAATGATGAAAATGGACCTTTTGCAGACAAAAATAAATGGGATGGTAGACCTATGTTAGGATTGCCTGCTTGGTTTAAACCTAAATGACACCTTACGACATTCTACAAGTTTGGAAGAAAAAACCATATCAAAAAACAAACTACGAAAATGTTCATGCTTGTTATGAAAACGACAAGCACTATAGAATAAAACCTAAAACACAAATAACTTTAACACCAGGTTTTGTTCATTTTGTAATAAAAAAACCAAAAGAGTGGGTGCAACAAAACTTTAAACTGGAGGAGGACGTAACTGTTGTTAATGAAACTTTACAAATAATATATTTTTATGTGATTGATTCTTTGTTATCAAGCGCAGAGGTTGAATTAAAATTATATGTAAAAACAGGTGTTTCAAGTGAGGAAGAAGAATGGAAATTATAGAAAATTATCTATCAGACCGAGTATTTAATCACCTTAAAGATTTAATATTAAGCACAAAATTTTCATGGTATTTTATGAGTAAGGTAGCTTACCTTCATGAGGATAAAGATGATTTTTATTTTAATCATAAATTTTATGAAGATAAAGAACAGTGTAGCGAGTTATTTCAAGACATTGTTCACCCTATTATAGGTAGTTTAAATTTTAATTATTTAATAAGAGCAAGAGCAAATTTGTATACTAGAAAAGAAGAAACAATACAAAATAGTTTTCATATTGATCAAGCTGGCACACATAAGGTCGCATTATTTTCTGTAAATACATGTAACGGATACACATTATTTAAGGACGGCACGAAGTATCATTCCAAAGAAAATTCAATATGTATTTTTGATGGACAGTTGGAACACGCAAGTGTGTCGCAAACAGACACAAAACGACGTGTCAATATTAATATTAATTATATATAAAAATAATTCTGTTGCAGATTAAAAAAATATGCTTACATTAGGTTCTCACCAAAATTAACAATCACAGGAGATATTATGAGCGAACAAGACTATTTAAAAGCTATTGCTGTCCTTGCTGACAAGGTGAGCAGATACCATGAAAGATTATTAGCAGTTGAAAGAGACATGGAAAGACATCAACAAGATGCTGAAAAACACTGTTGTGATGACTGTAGTTGCAAATCCTAAGATTTAGGAGTTTGACCCAACATATCTTTTAATGATGGAGCAAATACTTTTACATCTCGCTTTATTTTTTCTGCAGTTGTAGAAGTGTTTGGATCATCTATGTCAGCTTGCATAGCCTCTTCAGTTTCATATTCTTGACCAGTATCAATGTTTGTTAATGTAGTTTCTGTTTTTACATTATATTTAGGTATTACTCTACCATCCTCTAATGTAACTGTTCCTATTTGTTCTGCATCTTTTACTATTGGCATTATTCTTGTCTCCAATTTATGTTAAAACTTAAAACAACCCTATCTTCTTTAGAGTTGTTGTATTTTACCTCATGTTGTAACCATGATGGGAAAAAAATCAATGAATTTTGTTTGGGCTCCCAAGTAACACTGTGAGCTAAGTGTATAGAGGCGCCTTTTTTCTTTGGAGGTGATAACACCTCTGCTTGTGGTTTTGGCTCTAGAAACACTAAATTACCGCTATTTTGAGGTACTTGTAAATAGTATACTCCTGATAAATAATTGTAAGGATGCGTATGCACGTTATTTCTAGATCCTGGTGGGTTAATCATGCCCCACAATCCTGTCATTTCAGGAACATAATCTTCTTGCACGTCTAAATGATTAAAGCATTCTTTAGATTTATATAATATATCACCCACGGTGCTTTTAAATTCTTCGTCTTTATATAGCTCGTCGTGACTATGCCAACCTCCTATATTAGATCTAGGCATACCTTTTTCATCTTTAGATTTTATTTCATATAGTCGATCTATTAAGTGACCATGCCCTTTTATTTCTGTCATCATAACAGGGGTAATAAATAATGATTGCAAATCCATTTTAGTCCTTTCTTATTTTTGTTATAGAATTCTTTCTTACTTTTGGGTGCATGCCATATTTAATATACAACCAAACTAACTTAAGAATTAGTTGTTTCATTTTATCCTTTCTATAGTTGACCTTTTGTAACCTCCATAAAACTTACTATTATATGAACTTGGTTAGCAGCATTAGCCTGTGCTTTTAATACATCAGATTCTTGTAAAACAAGAGGCTGAGATAATAATTCTGTTGTAGTGTTGGTTGCTACACTTTTTGCTTTAAATAATTCAAATGTAGCTGATGATCTTAAGACTTCTAAATCGACTAATGTAGTGCTACCAGAATCATTACAAATCAAAATTGATTTTACAATATCTGTTGTTGGTGGGACTGGAGGTGATGCACCTGGATTAGCAGTAGGCACTGTTATTATGGTTGTTAGATTAGTTGTTGTCATATCAACCATTGCGCTTTTAAAGGTATTAGCCAAGGAAAAAAGTCTCCTGTTCTTGTTCTTCTTTTATATCTTGTTGAAAGTTCGTGTTTAATAAAAAAACTATTTGCTCTAATAATCTAATCATTTGATCAAACTGACCTGGGTCATATTCTTGTGTAGCATTTGGTAATCTTGTTATATTTATCTTAGCCATTATCTTCTTCCATCTGGTCTTATCTGCAGTTTTTGTGAACCAAGTCTCCAAGGTGTATCATTAACTGTATTAGTTGTGTACCGTATTTTTACAGCTCTACCTCTGCCTCTAATACTTATTTTTTCTGTTGAACTAGTTATAGATCCACTTGTTTGAATATTAGCTGTAGATTGTGGATACTGTTCTAAAGTTAGTTGTGCTGTCATTGTATTAGCCAAATTATCAAAATCAGGAACAAGTTTACTGACTGACATTAATTGATCGCCATCAGCTATTTCTACAGAACCTGTTTCTAAAAATGCAGTAATGGCTGTGCCATCTGCTTGATTATTACCAACTTCATGTTCAAAAATTGAAGATGCTCCAGCAGTCAATCCAAGTATTGTTGAAACATTTGCTGTGGCAGATGCGTTATACTCAGTAGCTATAGGATTTTCATAAACATAAGCTCCCAACCAAGTCGTTCTAGCTAAATTTATTGTGTACCATGTGCCCTCTAAATAATTGTAGGCTACCGCTCTATCTATTTGTGTAGCATTAGAGGAAGGATAATACCAAATAATTTCATTAAATGCCGTGTTTAGTCCAACCGCTATGTCTGCTTTGTTAGTGTAACTCATATCGTCAAATACATAGTCTTGTACGGAACAAGGCATTTTTTTGACTACACCATCAAATAAATAAAAGGCATCATCAGACATCCAATATGCAACGCCATTAACCTCAATAGCAGCATGCTGTGCTATTAAACCAGCGTTAGCACCTAATTGTCTAAGACCAAATGTAAAAGGTGTACCAACAAATTGAAGTCCATGTAAAGAGGTGTCAGTCCAGACTAATACCTGACCAGCTGATTTTACAGCACCTATTATTCTTGAACCATCGGATATTCTTAATGAACCAGCTTCATTAGTTGATACTGGTGTGTAATCAGTTGCATCCTCTCTATCTGAAAATCTTAATAATAAATCATCTTGTGTAGTTGTATCTCCAATTGTGGTTTCAGTTCCAAATATAAGCAAATGTCTTGTGTCAGTAGAAACAAGGCTGAATCTAGATGCTGTAGGAGCGTTGGATAATGCTGTAGCTCTTGACCCCAAACCACCAGATGTGTCCCAGATAAACGTGCCACCATTTAGTGCAGTGGCAATTAAATCCTCACCAAAATTATCTAATGACCAATTTCTGGCAGAAACAACAACATCAGAAGATGATCGAGCAGTATCCCAAGTGCTCTCACTCCACGTTAATGTGCCCCAACCATATCCAAATGTAGAGGTAGATGGACCTGTTGTTATTTGATATTTAGCATTACCAGATCCCCCTCCTCCTGAAGTTGATCCCGATGCTGTGCTAGTATGTGTAACTGTATAATTACTTGCATCAGTAACAGAAGTTATCTCAAATTCCTGATTCATGTCTAAACCATCAATTGTAGAAAACGAGTCAAAGGTTACAAAATCTCCTACAGCTGCTCCATGAGCAGCGTCATTGACACTAACAGTCGTACTGCCGTTTGTTGTAAAAGGGTTTGTTAAAGATTCTGTCTGTCTTAAAGGTGTAATGTCGGACAAAGCTCCACCTTGATAAATGTATAGTTTTCTGTCAGTTCCTAAAGCTAAATATCTTGTTCCGTCTAAACCTACCCAAGAGTGTGTATCTCTGACCACACCCACAATAGTTTTGTTAGGATTAGGTAAATTCTGCCAACCTCCCCATCTTTCTGGTTTACCATAGTGAAATCTTACAAAATCAGAATCAACGTATTTTCTCTCATCTCCTGCAGAATAAGCAGTATCTTGCTTATCTACGCCAGGGCGAAATTTAAGGTCTACTAATTGCATAATTTTATAATAAATTACTTATTGTTTTGAGGCAAGAATTGAGTTCCAACATTGCCTTTAAAAGCATAATTACCGTAATGTGTCATACCAGATAGAATATCAGCGTATATTTTACCACCCATATTTTGCCATAAACGACAAAAAGCATAATCTTCTGACAAATATCGTCGTGTTTTAGGCTCAATCATGGTGTCAAAAAAAGCATAATTCCAATCAGATGTTTTATGATATTCAAAGTCTTTTTCATGCGATTGATTAATATGTTGATCTGGCTTAAATTTTAAATCTGGGTAAACCCTAGCCATCCTTTCAAATACTTGTCTTTTAATCATCATAAAACCAGTAGGACCGTCCAAAACTTCTATAAAACCTTTTTCTAATAATATGTTGTTAGGATCTTTTACATTTAAATTATATTGCAGTGAAGCAGCTAATAACTCGTCTTCGGAAATATCTGGTTTATCTTTTAATCTTTTTTTAACTTTTATCCAATCTATGGTTTTTCTTGGATAAATACCAGTGACAACATCTTTATTATATTCTAACATTCTAACCACTGAATCTGGATTAAAAGCTAAATCAGCGTCTACAAATAAAAGATGTGAGTAGTCGCCATCCATAAATAATTGTACCAAAGTATTTCTGGCTCTAGTTATTAATGATTCATTACCAATAGTCCCGAACTGTAATTCTATTTTGTTAGTGGCTGCAAGAGCCACAAGTTGCATGCAACTTTTAAAATACTCTGTTGTGATCAATCCACCATAACAAGGGGTACCTACAAATATCTTATTCATTTTTGTTAGCCATGTTTAAATTTATAACTATTCTTGTTTCATTATGTATGGGATTGCAACTTGTATGATAATAATCACCATCAAATAAAACAAATCTATTTTTTCTTGGTGTTATTCTTTTTTTAACTGTAAGATTATTTGTATCAAACTTGCTATCACATTTTTCATTAAAAATAATGGTGTCACCATCTGAGTCATTGACATAATATATACCAGAGTAACTGTTTTCAAAAAGATTATCAACGTGCGGTGTATTATATTTTTTATAATTTGATTTTGTATTGTTTAACAAAAAATTAATTTTTGCACGTATAATAACGGGATCAAATGTATTATTGGTAGCCCTACTGAGAGCTTGTTTCATTAAAATTAAAACTTTACCGTGTATACTAGATCTAATCTGAGGATCTTCATTATGATAATATACTCCATGGATTAATTGAGTTGTTGTAAAAGAATATTTATTACCAAAAGCACTAATTTTATTTATATCATAATCTGTATCTATTTTAGTATCTCTGTTTACATACCAAGGAAATGTATCACTAAAACATTCTTTGCTAAAGTAGTCAGCAATATCTTTATCAACAGCATCATCTAAAACTATTATATCATGAATTTTCATTTATAGTTTTTCCTAACCCACGCATTATTTTTATACATATCGACCATATAAGTAGCAAAATTAAATAACCATTTACTGCGCATTTTGTGGTTTTTATCTGTATCATTAGAAACTTTCATATGCCAATCATTTCTCGCAAAAGGAAATACTAAAGCTATGGGATATCCTTTTGGAATTATTTTTTGTGGACTAAGTTTTTCATCCCAATCTTTAAGAAAAAATGGAAAATTAACATATGTTTCATATCTATCAGTATCCACAACACCAGTCACTATCCTAATATCTCTTTCTTCAGTGTTAAAAGGAGAAGTAAAAAGACAACTATATCCTGGCGGTGTTTTAATTATCCATGGGTTTCCAAATTTAAAAGCTATAGGTATCTCATTTTTATAAACCATTTTCTTTGCAAACTCATAAGAGGAGTGCGCACTTACATGATAATTTATTTCTTGAGGTATATTTTTTAACATGTCTAAATGTTCAAACTCATTTAATCTACCTGACTGAACCTTTACATCAACGGTTTGATTGTCATTAATAGTTTTTGTAAACATTATATCTATAGACGACAATAGAGCATAACCCATTGTAACACTGTCAAGCACGGGCACGCAATTTTTCACTGTACCTAAATTTAAATCTTTGTTAATATATTTTTCCATGTCTTTGTACCACCTAGGAACAACCTTTTTCATTGGAACTGGATGTACCAAATATTCTGCATGTTTACTTATAAATTTAATTTTCAAATTTTTTCCATTGTAAAATTTTAATTAAATTTTTAAATCTATCTTTAAATTTTGAATTAATTATATTGTTTTGAGTATTGATTTTTTTACCTAATTTGTAATCATCTGTCATTATTAAATCAAAATTCTCTCTCTTGTAAGGAACATACATTGCTAAAGGCGTGCCTTTTTTTATTAAGAACTCACCCTCTTTAAAAATGCACATTTGTTGATTTATTGTGTGATATACATCCGTATGCAAAACGCCAGGTAAGACTTCAAAATCCTCACTGTAATTGTAATACATCGGTAATTGCAAAACACTATAGCCTTTTGGTGTAATTATCTTCCAAGGACAATCAGGTTTAAGAATAATTTTTGTTTTTTCAGCTACGTGTTTTGGAACATGATATAAATATTGTTCATGGTTATGTATTGTGAATGTATATTGCTTGTCAGGTGTGTTCCATTCATAATACATTTCATCATTTTTAATCTTTAAATTAATTTTTAAATCACACCAGAGAGATACTACATAACCCTGTTTAAAATAATCCACAAAGCCTGGACAAGTTTTAATGGTAGCAGCTGATAATTCATCATTACTTATGTTTACGCTTTTAAACCATGTTGGTATATGCGCAACTGATTTTGTAATAGGGTTAGAAATTTTTAATCCATCTATGTTATTATAGAAAAATATTTTCAATCTGCCTCTTTATCTCTTTAATATTATATTTGAGGATATTATGATTCTTTCACCCTCAACAGGATTCTCTGCTGAGTGCAATAGATTACTTGGAAAAAATATTAATTTTCCTACCTCTGATGCTATAGTAGTTTGATTTTGTATACATGTTGGATTTGGATTGTGAAACAATGTTTCACCCATGTTAGTTAAATATAAAACACTAGAATAATTTGCATCCTCGCCTTTTACAAAATTTGTGTGAACATGTTTATCGTGCAAACCTTTTAAATTATATATAGCAGTCCAATAATTTTTCATAGAAAAAGGAACGTTATTACTATGAAAATAATTTGCTATGGATAACATTAATTTTTCATATTCAAATAATTTAATAGGATCACTAAAATCTGTGTAGTAATCACCAGAGCCACCATTATTGCTGTAGATAGAATTTGTTTTTTTTATTTCATTTTTTTTACTTGTTACTTCATTTATTAAAGGCCTTATCTCATCAACGTTAAATTTAAACGTAAGTATTTCTGTTGGAAATAATAGTATGTTACCGTGTTGCATATTCTACCTTTAAATATTCTATCTTTCTTACCCAACCCCTTGGTATAGCAATAGCGCCACCACCGTGATTATCGTCTTTATCTATACACCAAGACCGCATAATTACAATCTTATCGTCATTGTTTACAACCATGTATCCTACTTCTTGGCACACGGCTAACGGAGCATCAAATATGTCTTTTACGTGGATCCACCCAGTTTCTGTATCCTTAGCGTCTAGCCAAGTGATACGAACCATTGGTACTTTTTCAATATCAAATCGCATCTCATCTTTGAATGTTTCTCGGTTTCTCTAACTCGGCTGCGTTCATGTATTTTTTTTGAATAATATCAATATTGAAAGATACAGACCTTCTTTCTTCATTTGGTGTTCTAAAAGGATAAACAGTGTGTGACAACCAAGATGGAAAAACGTAAATGTCGCCTACTTTAGGAGTTGCTTGAAAATTGTGTGCGCTAAATTTAGCAGCTTGACCAACCATAAATTGTATATCGCCTACACAAGGATGATGATCTTCTTTAGCATACTCTTCTTTTAAACTTGGTGGTACTCTTGTGTAAATCACACCAGATAAATCTCCATCATGTACATGTACAGGGTTAAAGTCTCCAGCCCACTGACTAACGCACCACATGCTAGTTATTCGCATTGATTCAACATTATCAGCATGAATTGTGTCCATAGCAGGTGGAAAATTTAAATACTGTTCAGTAATAATTTTTAAAGCCAAAAGCATTGGTTTAAAATTATCGGACTCTAGAAATTGTGGTGGATATCTTATTTCTTTTTGGACATTACCTGCTAAATTCATTGAGTGATCCCATTCTTCAGACAATTCATTTGATTTTAATATTTCATCAGCTTTATCATCTAAAAGTTTTATTAAATTTGTTGGTAAATGGCCCTTAAATATTGTGGGGCCAAACGGTCTAATTGCTTCAAAATTTTGTTTTTGATCGTCTTCCATAATCTACTTTCTTTTTTTATATTGTAATATAGCAATATTTTGCCTATAAATATAGAAATAAATTGGTAATTTCTTCAAGTCCATC
>TARA_R100000654_G_scaffold53388_1_pt1 | contig 14965 bp, 25 predicted proteins | sample TARA_R100000654 | Tara Oceans TARA_R100000654 (sample SAMEA2622473) | marine metagenome | biome: marine biome (ENVO:00000447); feature: surface water layer (ENVO:00002042); material: "saline water (ENVO:00002010), including plankton (ENVO:xxxxxxxx)" | depth 5 m
CGCAGATAGGGCATACTTCTGTGTCCTCTTCTTCCATTAGATGAAGTCTTCTACCACGATAGGTGTTCTTTCGCCCACATAGGCCCCTAAAACGTTAAAATCGAGGTATTCTATGGCCTCTTCTACGTCCATATCATCTCGATCTCTCAAGATGTAAGTCATCTTTTTTTTACTGTAAACTAATATGTCTTGCATACCACAACGCGAACCCACGCCGATAATAGCATCGTCAAAGCCGTCCCATTTAATTAAATCGTCGTCCACTACGCCAGGCTTGCCATAAGCTCTGACATTTTTTTTGCGCGATTGGGGGTCTGCTTGGCCCAACGCGAATCGAGCATTTCGGCCGCGGCGGTTTTATATTGAGGAGTCTTATGATCTTTTAACGCTGACCACATGTTGCGGAACTTACTGACGCCAGTTTTTCCAAGCTGAAATACCATTTCTACTAAGATCTCTTTGCACTGATCATGGACCGTGTACTCACCTAGTAATTCTTCTGCTCCTGATATCGCGTTCTCTAAATCTTTTTCTAATATTTCCATTAAAAACTCTTCGTCGTATTCTTTATCGTCTTCCCAAAAATCTTCGACGCAGAGGTGGCCCACGCCCACAGTTCTCTTTCCTAGTGTGTCGAGGTACACTTTGTTGCGGTAACCTTCATGGTCACGTACTGATTTTAATAGTCTTTGCATATCCATTTTATTCTATCCTTTTGTTTTCATTTCTTTTCATATCAACAACGTTGCTTATCATTTTAGAAAATTCTGTTGCCTCTTGTTCGTCTTTAAATCCTGTTAAAAAATCACCTTTATCAAGTGCGTATTGTAAAGGATTATCAACCTTTGTTAATTTACCGTCAATCATTCTTATAGTTGGAACTAAATATATCTTACCGTCTTGCTCGAATGACGAAGTTTTAATTGTTTCGTTTGCTTCTGTTGTTGGAGTGCCTTTATCTGTAGCTCTTTTAAACCACGACATATTTGTATATTTGTTTTTATCAGCCATTAGTTTCTCTCCATTCTGTTTATGTCTAAAAATGCTATGGACTTTACCCAGCCTGACGGAATTACAATGTGTCGCCCGCCGTCTTTTTCTTCATCAAACTCTGAATAATCTGCCATAATGATCATTTTTTCTTTGTTTTTAAATACTAGCCACCCCATTGAATGACATAGTGCTAGTTTTTCTTTTTTAATTTCCTCTAAACTCTTCCACCCTGATTCTCCGTCTTTGGCGTCGTACCACGAAACAAGGACCATGGGGAAGATTGTTTCTACTTCTACCTTCTTTTTCATAAGATATTTCTATCATGAAAGGGGGCTAATGCTCAAATGAAAATGACCTAGAAGAATAAGATCGTTGTTATAGAAAGGAGGAATTGTCATTAGCCCTATTTATGTATAACTATTTAGGATTAGTTTGTCAATAATGAGTTTTTATTTCCCATTTCCCAATACTATAGGGTTTGGGATATGGGAAAAGTGTTTCCTATAGATATTTTAAACTGAAAGTGATTTATGTTTTTGTAAATACCACAAAATAGAGGTAACCACGTAACCTGAGTCAAAAACCCTTATAAATCAACAATAGTATGGTTACATCATAGAGGTAACCACAGGTAACCACAGGTAACCTACTCTATATGTCTTTTTTGAACTGAAAGTAGTATTATTAATTATAATATTGAATTAAAAAAATCTATACAGAATTGAAAAAGTGTATTAAAGTAAAAAAATGCCTAGAATTAAAAATGGTGAACTATCACCTAAACAAAAAAGATTTGTTGAGATATTTGTAAAAGAGAATGGTCGCTTGACTGCCACTGAATGTGCTAGACAAGCTGGATATTCTGAACGTTCAGCAGTATCTCAAGCTTGTAATTTAAGAAACCCTAAATACTTCCCTAATGTTGTTAAAGCCATTGAGGAGTTACAGCGAGAATATGCAGAAGCTAGTAAAATTACTTTTGTCAGCCACCAGCGTGAGCTGTCAAGACTAAGAGAACAAGCTGTATCTAACGGTCAATTAGGGCCAGCCGTTCAAGCTGAGTTTCGTCGTGGTCAGTTAGCTGGTTTTTATGTTGATCGCAAAGAAGTAGTGACTGCTTCTCTCGACAACATGACTAGACCTGAGCTAGAAGCCAAGCTAAAAGAGATTAGAGATCACAATGTTGTTAATGGTGAGTCTATTGGTATGGAAATAAAAGTTATCGAAGAAGCAGAAGAATCACAATAAATAATATCAATAATATTATCTCCCAAAAAATTAAAAGAAACATTATTTCCTAACCTTAAAATCTTCTTGTGCTTGACCGTCACAATCCTGAGTAGCCATATACTTACAATGAGCTGAACACCACCTCTGAAACTTTGTCATCAATGTTTCTTTACCACAATGAAAACATTTTCTTTTTGATCTCTTCTCACCGTCTTCATTATTTATGATGTAATCAGGTAAAACTTGATCGTAAGAATATTTGCTTTTCATTAGTTTATGAAGCCTTGGGCTATCATCATCTTATATAAATCTTCTAACTTATCAATAACACGATCATACTTAATACAAGTACATTCTAATTGATCATCTCCTTGATTAGCAGGACACACATGAGAATCGTCATCTCTTAAATCTCGTATGTCCTGTATAATGTCCTCTATCCTACTGTTCATCTTTTTCAACCACCGTGAATTTATGTGTATAGTCATCATAGCCCTCAGGAGTGACACAAATAGTCAAATTACCATTATCATAGTCTGACATTTCCAATCTTATGTCATACCCCTTAAAATTTAACCAAGTCACATCTTCAGTAATATCTTCTATATTTTTTAAATTACTCATTATTTTTTACTCCTTTCCTCATAAAGTTTATCTCGCAGTTGATAAAATATATCGTCAAGCATTTCAATCCCTAAGTCATGCTCATCAACTAGGTTTGAAAAAGTATCAACATTCATGCCTGACAACTCATCTGATATTGTATCAAGTATATCTTCTTTCTCTTGCTCGTCTATTACCCAATCTTTGAATTTACTCATCATTCATTACTCCTATACAATCGGCTTTTCTGTATGCGTCATCATCAAATAATAATTCACCGTCAATATCTATTCCACCTTTATCTAGTAATATTTGTCTTGCTTCTTCTTCTGTGTTTGCCTCTATTTGATAATAAAACGAACACGGAACAATAAATTGATATTCTTTTAATTTGTTCATAATTCACTCCTTATATAATTGTCTCAAATTTATAGGACTAAATTTTATTGTCAAATTATTTTTATCAACTACTTGCAATTTTATGGGAAATGATTATATTAAGATTAGCTGAGGTATGTGTAGCCCTATCCACATTATCTTAAATGATAAAAGGGACATCACTTAATCTTTGTTGCAAGTGGAGTATGTGCAAAGTTCCTCAGCGTCAAAAAAGAAAGGAATAAAATATGGGTGATAGAGTAAGCATATCATTTAAAGATAGCGACGGCGAGGAATCTCCAGCACTATTTCATCATTGGGGCGGAACGGATTTTCCTGAACACGCTCTAGCATGGTTAAAAGCTTTTAAACAAAAAACTGAGGAAAAAGAAAAAAATGATTTCTTCAAAAATAGATTGGAAGCGAGAACAATGTTAGCTCAGTTTTTATCTTATATGGGCAGAGAAAAACTTGATCGTGAGATTAAAGAAATAATTTATGTTGATGAAGATAAAAAAGATTTTAGACCTAAAGAAGTCATCTATGATGATGACACTTTAAGTCATAGTATTTACATGGGGGTTGATAAAAATGACGGCGATAATAGTGATAATGGTCATTATATTATTCGTACTGATACCGCTACAATGGAAGTAGCTAAAAGACCTATGGAAGATTACGAGTAATATTTAAAAGTTTGCGGTCAACCTTTCTATCTTCGCAAATATTATGACCGCGAGAAAAGGGGTGAGTTTTTTTGTTCTCACCCCTTTTTTTATTGTTGACTTCTTATCCTAATAATTTACATTTTATTATTAATAAGAAAGGAATATCAAATGACTAGATATTGTAAAACTTGCGGAAACTCTGTTGGTCAGTATAGCTATGGCGGAAAAAAATCTTGGACTGAAGGTAATTACGTTTTCAAGAGATCAGGTAAGGTTGCAAAAGATAATGTAATCAAATCTATTCCCAGCGAATATAACCCTGAATACAATCAGAGTGAAAAAAAAGTTGAGTGGCGAATACCACCTAACGAGGGGGCGGTCGGAATGTTTTGTAAATTAGATTGCCTCTATACTTTCATGGAAGCTAGAAATCAAGAGATTAATAGTATTCCTGATTTACATTATCTGAACGGAGGTACAAACAATGACAGATAATCGACTAAGACTTAACAACTCTAAAAGAGTGGCGTTGAAAAAAGAGCATTGGCGCGTAGTAAATCAAACGCCGAGTGAATTAAAAGATAATTTACTCAGCGCGGGTACAAGATTTTATTCAGCGCAACAAGACGCTCATAAGGTCATAGAAGCTGAGGTTGAGAAAAGATATCCCAAAGCTGATCTTGATGTCCTGAGAAAATATAATAATGGTGATCGCAATAGTGGTTATGGTCATAGAAATTTTACCATGAATGATAATTGCTTCACCATGAAAAATATTCAATCTGACGCTGGTGATGAGGTGAGGATTAATTTTGATTTAGGTCATGATCTATCATGTGCGTTAAATCATGATAAACTCATGGCGAATAAATTAAACCCTTTCGTTGAAACGGAGTATAATCGTCAGGGCGGAACGAATAACCCAACGATAAATACTGACCGCAGTAAAAATGAAAGTTGGTTGAGAGATAATTTTAATCAATTTCGTCATGGTAGTTATTATGGTGGTAATGATTTGAAAAATCCATTTGGATTAGAGGTCGTTAATACAGGCGGTTGTCATACTCGCGCTTATGGAGTTCAGGATTGGCAATGGCAAATCTTAATGAACTATGAGCAGTCAAAAAAAGATGTTCTACAAGCTCATAAAGACTATTACTCATGGTGTAAAGATAGTCAGGACACTATGGCAACAGTTATTGATCAGGCAAAATACCTAGATGAAGTTCAAATGTATTGGACTGATGTCGAAGATAGTATTTTAGTCGGCGAAGATAACTTATCGACTAATCTCGCGGTCATATCAGAGGACAGATTGCAGAAGCTAAAAGATATGGCGTCCAGCAGAAAATCTAAAAGTGCTGATGTTTTTGTCGCCGTCAATGAAAGCCAACAACAATTAAGCTAATATTATTCTCACAGTCAAAAAAAGGCGGTATCATCACCGCCTTTTTTTATTGCCCCAGCTCGTTTACCATAACTTTAAAAATTCTACTCATACATTCAAACTCATGCTTTGTTAAACTTTTAACTTCATAATTTGTGTATAAAGTATCCCATGCTTCTTCAATTATCTCGCCGTAGATTTCTTCATCATTTGGACTTGAACTCAGTTTTTTATTTGTCAACAATAGAAAATTTTCAGCGTGGCAATAATTGCAGTTGTAATTGTCGCTATCAGCGGTCGTAGATAATACGAAGTAGTAATATGATTTTTGTTTCATACTATTTGTATGGATATATTTGAGATTTTTTCAACTAAATTATCCTAACTTTTTTTATATAAAATACTTTTATTCACGTTCAAATAATGTATAAAATTACTATGGCGTCAGAAATGAGAAATAATATGGCACATGAAGTAGAAACTATGGCTTGGGCTAATGATGTTCCTTGGCATGGTTTAGGACGAAAAGTAGACTCTGATCTAACACCTGATCAGATTTTATTACACGCTGACTTGGATTGGAAAGTTCAAATGAAACCAGTCCAATGGACTAATCAAGATAATGTTATCATGTCTAGTGATAAATATTTTTCACTAGTGAGAGAAGCTCATGAGAGAATTGACGGAACAAAAATTCCTGAGCAAATTGTAGGCACTCAATGGGTGACTGATCAATATAACATTATCCAAAATTCACGTCAGGCTAATTTTTTTAAAGAGTATATTGACTCAGGCATGGCAACAATGGAAACCGCAATAAGTTTATTCGGCGGTCGAATTGTTTTGCTAATGGCTAAGACAAATAATACTTTTGAATTGGCTGGTGGTGATAAGATAGAGCAATATATTTATTTTGCTAATTATCACTCAGGGCGTGATAAGGCTAGAATTAGATCGTCAAATATTAGAGTTGTTTGCAATAACACTCTTAGTGCTTCTTTAAGATCAGGAGCTAGCGTTGACGGCTTAATATCTCATAGAGTTGATTTTACCAATGATTTAGAACAACAGTTTAAAGAAGATCATGGTATAGCAACATCTCAAATGACAACCTATCAAGAAAAGCTTGAAAAATTGGCAAGTCAAAAAATCAAAGAAAATGATTTGATTAAATATTGCCTTATGGTTTACCAGCCTGAGCTATTAAAAGATAAAAACTTTTCATACAAAAAGTTTAATTCTGATAGTCAGGATTTCAAAGTTAATGCTAATGTAAAAAGAAGCTTTAACGCTTTTCATGATATCTATGAAGCTAATGGGAAAATACACAAGTTAAAAAATACAGGTAATGATTTACAATCTGTAAAAACTGATAACTTGTTAAAAGCTTTTAATGCCGTTAGTTATAATGAGAGCCACCTTAAAGGCGGTAGTAGTGATAAGGCTATTGAAATGAGAACTAAAGAAGTTCTTTTGTCTGATACTACTATTACTGAAAAGGCTCTTGAAGTTGGGTTAAGCTTAGTCGCTTAATCTTTTAATCAACCAGCCCTGAAGCTTCGACGCCATGCTTCAGGGCTAAATTCTCAAAATATCCCATAAAAAAATCCATTTTAAGAGCCATATAGAGCTATCTAAAAAGCTTCTAATGTGATTAATCAAGCTTATAACAATATTAAACAAAATTTAACTATTCCCATTTAATAATAAAACTTACTGAATAATCTTACTTTTTTATCTTTTATTAAATCCTGATATATGGTCGAAGCCCCTTGACGCCTGAGCCCTGAAACGTACGCCCTGAGCCTTGATCCCTGAGCCATGATCATGTATAAATTAAGCGTGAAAATTCAAGAAATAAGATTTGATCTAGCTAAGGTTTTTTATAACTTTTATCACCGAACTAATAAAGCACCAGCTATGGCAATGAGAAATTATGTAGCCCTTGAGGGAAATGATTGGGAGTTTTTAGGACACATGGATTTATTATTCGACGATCCAGCTCAGGCTATAAAGCTCAATGATAAGTATTCAGGATACTTGGGAATATTTTTAAATGATCGTGGTGATTGGACTGTTTATACCAAAGGAAAGTTTTTAGGTATCCTGAGTATCAATGTTCCCAGCTCTTCAAAGCTCAATCATCAAAACATTTATGAATTAACTAGGATTTGTTTCCCTGATTATTTTGAAATGAAAACTAATAAACAAAAAAAATATCCTAGTAAGTTTGTCAGGGAGTGTTTAAAAATGTTTCAAGAAGAATATGAAGTAAGTAAATTTATTACTTACTTACATGAAAATCAAAATGGTAAATATTTAGAATATGCTGGATTTGAAATAGACCATATTACAAAACACTCCAAGAACTCTAAAGGCTGGGCAACAAGAGCTGGTAGGCGTAAAGGCGATACTTCAACTAAATTACGCTTTGCTAAAACAATCAGGCTTTAGCACCTCCTATTCATTTTAATACATTTTATTTTTACCGCGATTTAGTATATAATCACAGTCAGAAAGGAGAATATTCGCAATGTCATTAACTAGAAAACATTTTGTATTTTTAGCTGATTTATTAGTTGAAATTTCAACTATTGAATTTGCAACTGTGCAAGATTTAAAATCTTTTATCAAAGTTGAAGTTAAAAGATTTTGTTATGATCACGGTGATAATTTTAACGGACATACTTTTGAAAGTTATATCACTAGTCATATTCAAAAAGCTCTTAAAGAAAAAAAGGAAAATGGGTTAATTAAATTATCCGATACTATTTCCCATTTAATCCCAAACCAATCATAATCAATCATAGAGCTGGGGCATTGTCCCCAGCTCCTAGCTCCCAGCTCCTAGCTCCACCCTCCATTAAAAAACCTAAAAAAACAGTTAGACAGGCAATGTCGCAATATGCGTTTTACACCCTCCAGGCACCCTAGCAGCTGCAGCCTGGAGGGTGCCTGGCATACCTAAAACCACAAACCGCGACACGCGGTTAAAGGTGGCCCTAGCTCCACCCCCACCCCCTAAATAGTAATCTGGGACTCCGTATATTTTTACGTAGGCCAAGTTAGATAGGAACACCCACCCCCTAAACTATACCCACCCCTAAATAATATATTTGGAGTCCCATAAAAATAGTATATAAAAAAATATATATGATTGATCAAACAAAGGTCGAGTTACAAGAACAACTCATACTAGAACATCTCAAAAAATTAAAAGGCGCAGAAAAAAACTTCTTGCCTTTTGTCAACCATGTTTGGCCAGACTTTATCTCTGGATATCATCACAGAAAAATTTCAAAAAAATTTGAGGACATACGGGACGGCAAGATTAAGAGATTGATCGTGAACATGCCACCAAGACACACGAAGTCAGAGTTTGCGTCCTTCTTGTTTCCCTCGTGGCTCGTGGGCAATAATCCAAAGCTCAAGATAATTCAAACGACACACAATACAGAACTTGCCGTGAGGTTTGGTCGTAAGATGAAAAATCTAATCGACAGTCAGATCTATCAACAAGTATTTGATAAGGTGTCAATATCCGCGGACAGTAAAGCGGCGGGACGTTGGGAGACTAATCATGGCGGAGAATATTTTGCAGCTGGTGTTGGCTCTAGTATCACGGGCCGTGGTGCAGACTTATTGATTATTGATGACCCGCACTCGGAACAAGATGCACTGTCCACCACAGCATTTGATAATGCATATGAATGGTATACCTCTGGTCCTCGTCAGCGTTTACAACCTGGCGGTGCAATCGTTATTGTCATGACACGTTGGGGTGTCAAAGATTTAACAGGTAGATTGATAGACGCACAAGCAAAAGAACCCAAGGCAGATCAGTGGGAGCTCATAGAATTTCCGGCGATCTTACCAAGCAACAAACCTATTTGGCCAGAATACTGGGACCTTGAAACATTGCAGACTACCAAAGCTTCTTTGACAGAACAGAAGTGGCAAGCACAATGGCAACAGAAACCTACATCAGAAGAAGGTAGTATTATAAAACGAGATTGGTGGCAGGTATGGGGTGAGAAAGAAGTGCCAGATCTTATTCATGTGATACAATCTTATGATACAGCTTTTAGTAAAAAAGAAACTGCAGACTACTCTGCAATTACCACTTGGGGTGTGTTTAGTCATCCTAGAAAAAATCACCCACAAATTATTTTGCTTGATGCAGAAAGAGGTAGATGGGAGTTTACAGAACTTAAAAAACGTGCTATGGATAAATATAAATATTGGGAGCCCGAAACGGTGATCGTGGAAGCAAAAGCTTCTGGACTTCCTTTGACTGATGAGTTAAGATCTGCAGGTATACCTGTCGTGAATTATACTCCGAGCAGAGGACAAGATAAACACGTAAGGGTAAACTCAGTTGCACCAATGTTTGAAGCTGGACAAGTTTGGGTGCCAGACGAACGATGGACTGAGGACGTTATAGAGGAGTGTGCGGCTTTTCCTTTTGGCGATCATGATGACTATGTTGATTCTACAACACAAGCTCTCATGAGATACCGTCAAGGTAATTTCATACAACTTCCAGATGACTACTACGACGAACCACGGCGCGTGGAACAAAGGGAGTATTATTAATGAATAATTTAAAAGAAGCATTAACCAAATTGAAATCAAAAAAGAAAGATAAAAAAATTAAAGGTTTCAAAGAAGGTGGAGAAGTTGTCAAAGATAAAATAGTTTCTATCGACACATCACCTAACAGTGGACTAATCACAACAAAAGGTTTTGGCGCAAGTCGAAGAACCTAAATGAGTTTTAAAAGTTTTCAGTCAGCCTTATCGCACACCCCTGACTGGGATAGCCGTATGGCGGTGCAAGCCGCCATTACGGTGTAGGAATAATTATGCAAAGCATTTTTGATTTAACTTCACCTTTAAAAATGAATAAGGGTGGTGATATAGAAAAAATTACAGTTCCAAAGGGGAACGTGAAATTAGCAGATGCCACAGGATCGCTTGCAACCACCATGGATGCAATAGGTAGTGGAGATTTAGTTAGAGACACCACAAGAATTAAAAATCTTTTAGAGGGAAGTGATGTAACAAGAAGCTTTGGATATGATGAAGTTTTTGAAGTATTTAAAGATTCTAAAATTACTAAAGCTCAAATAGAGTCATTTAAAGACGTACCTAAAGTTGAAAACTTTATAAAAGACGGAGTTTTAGACTCTGATAAATATAATAAAGCTATGAAGAAGTTCAATAAGGACGTCATTAGCAAACTAGATAAAAAAGCTCTTGAAGTTTTAAGAAGTTCTGGTTATTTAGCAGATTACGCACAAGACTCTAGAATATCTATTTTAGAAAAAGGATTAAAATTTGGAGATGATGGTAAAGTTTTAAGAGACGCTAAGGGAGATCCTATTATTAAAAAAGGATATGGAAAAGTAATTTCTATTAGTTCTAAAACTGGATTACCTGTAATAAGCAAAGCTTTTGAGAGTCAGTATCTAGCAGATAATTTTAATTTTGTTTTCAAATCACCAGGCACTGCAAAGGGTGTAAAAACTAAAAATTTTCAAAGTAAAGTATTTACAGACATACAAAAATGGGGAAAGAAAAATTTAAATAAAGCAAAACAACTTACGTTGGATATTGCTTTAGCACAAATAAATAGGTTACCAGGAAAACAAAAAGTTGCAGCATTAACTGCTTTGCTTTCCACTATTGCAACAAAAGGTTTTGCAAAAGCAATGCCTATTGTAGGTCCTATGAGCACTGCGGCTGACATAGCGACCTTAACAGAAACATTTGGACCAGACATAGTGGAAGGTATACAAAGTGGTCTAGATACTGTGACAGAACCTGTTACAAGTAAAATAGCAGAAGCACAAAGTATGTTTGAAAACATGCTTAAATCAAAAATGAACCAAGGAGGCATGATGGATATAAACTTCATGACAAGACCCATGGGTTACAAAGATGGAACTCGTGATGGAACTTTAGTAGGAGACAAAGAAGAAATACCTGTTAGAGAAATTGTAAGAGAAAAACCTGAGGGTATCATGGGAACTTTAAAATCTATTTTTAGTAAAAAAGAAGCAGGAACAATTGAGAACCCTTTACCTTTAAGCATGGTTTTTGAGCCAGGAGTCAGTCAAAAAACTTTGATTGATGAAGGAGCTTTTATAACAACACCTGATGGTATTACATTTAAAGCAACACCTAAAATGTTTGATAAATATTTAGGAACAAAGTATGTAGAAAATAATACCTTTGGTGAAAGAGATGACGTAGAAGTAGAATTTAAACCTAAATACATTACATCTGCAGAAAAATCTTTTGTTGAACCTGGCGGCATGTACGATCAAGTTCAAACACCAAGAGCAGAAGGAAGATTTACAGAAATGAACCAAGGTGGTATTATGGACATAAATCAACTGTTAAGAAGAATTAGATAATGGCAATAGAAAAAAATAATCCAGACGATCAGATTGACATTCAAATAGAACCTGATTCAGCAAGAGAGATTCAACAACCTTTAATGGAAGGTGATGCGATGATCTTGGACGACGGTTCAGCAATAGTCAATCCTGCAGAAGATACCTCGGAACAAGGAGCATTTAATGCAAACCTTGCAGATTTAATAACTGAAGACGAGTTAGAATCCTTATCTTCTGGTCTAATGAGTGATTATGAATACGATAAAGATGCAAGATCTGATTGGTTAAAATCTTACACGGATGGATTAGATCTATTAGGATTTACTTACGAAGACAGATCAAAACCTTTTCCAGGTGCTAGTGGTGTAACACATCCTTTACTTGCAGAAACAGTTACACAGTTTCAAGCACAAGCTTATAAAGAATTATTACCAGCCGAAGGTCCTGTTAGAACACAGATAGTTGGTGAGATAAATCCACAAGTTGAACAACAAGCACAACGTGTCAAAGAGTTTATGAATTATCAAATAGCTTATGAAATGGAAGAGTATGATCAAGAGTTAGATCAGATGTTGTTTCATTTACCACTAGCAGGTAGTTCGTTTAAAAAAGTTTATTATGATGCCGTTAGAGGCAGAGCAGTTTCAAAGTTTATACCAGCAGAAGATGTTGTTATTCCATATAACACTACTGACATGGAATCTTGTGAAAGAATAACTCATGTTGTTAAAATGATGGGTAATGAACTTCGCAAGAAACAAGTAGGCGGCATGTATCGTGACATAGATATTTCTGCTAGTTCTGTAGATAAAAACGAAGCAGGTCAAAAATACGATGAACTAGATGGTGTACAAGAAACCTATAATGCGGAAGACATAGTTCTTTTAGAGTTTCATTGCGATTTAGACATACCTGGTTTCGAAGATAAGAACGCGACAACAGGAGAATCTACTGGTATTAAATTACCTTATGTGGTTACTGTTGATGAAGGTTCTGGAAAAGTATTGTCTATCTATCGCAACTATGCAGAGGGAGACATTTTACGAAAAAAGATTCAATACTTTGTTCATTACAAGTTTTTGCCTGGCCTTGGCTTTTATGGTTTTGGTCTTATACACATGCTTGGTGGGTTATCAAGAACTGCTACTGCAGCGTTAAGACAACTTATTGATGCTGGTACATTAGCTAACTTACCTGCAGGATTTAAAGCTAGAGGGCTTAGAGTCAGAGATGATGACGAACCCCTACAACCAGGAGAGTTTAGGGACGTGGACGCACCAGGAGGCGCGATTCGCGAATCCTTAATGTTGATTCCTTACAAAGAACCAAGTCAAACTCTTTTTGCTTTATTAGGATTTGTAGTAGACGCAGGTAGAAGATTTGCATCTATAGCAGATAATAAAATGGGCGAGGGTTCCCAAGCAAATCCAGTCGGAACAACAATGGCCATTATGGAACGCGGCACGAAAGTGATGAACGCTATACATAAGAGATTACATTACGCACAAAAAGTTGAATTTAAATTATTATCTAGAGTTTTTGCAGAGAGCTTACCTCCTGAGTACCCTTACGCTATACGTGGTGGCAACAGAGTTATTAAGCAACAAGATTTTGATCAACGTATTGACATACTTCCAATATCTGATCCAAACATTTTCTCTATGGCACAGCGCGTTACTCTAGCGCAAACACAATTACAAATGGCATCTTCTAATCCACAGATGCACAACCTACACGAAGCTTACAAAAGAATGTATGAGGCATTAGGGGTGAGGGACATAGATATGCTTTTACCTCCTCCACAGCAACCCCAACCTGAAGATCCTGGAATGGAGAACGCGAAGTCTTTACAGATGTTAGCGCTCAAAGCTTTTCCTGGTCAGGCACATCAAGCACATATTGATGCTCATAGAGCCTTTATGAGTTCTTTTTTAGTTGCAAATAATCCTCCAACAATGGGAATATTACAAGCACACATTTCAGAACACGTTGCATTACTAGCAAGAGAAGAAATTACTCAGAAAAATGCACCACTTATTGAACAAGAAGCACAAAAAATGGGTGGTCAACTACCTCCAGAGTTAATGCAACAGTTTCAACAACAAAATGAACTGCAAATTGCACAAAGGATTACTGAATTAACTAATGAAATGGTGAACGAAGAGCAAGAAATGATGAATAAAGACGATAAAGACCCTTTAATTAGCTTAAAACAACAAGAATTAATGCTTAGAGCACAAGAAATTAGGCAAAACAAAGAATTATCAGAGCAAAGACTAGATTTAGACCTAGAAAAACTTAATTTTGAAGGTAAAAAACTAGAACAAAAGGATACTATTGATAAAGAACGCATACAAAGTCAAGAAGACATAGCAGATCTACGTGCAGAAGTGTCTATGGCATCAAAAAGGAGTCAATAATGGCAAACGGTAAACTTAGTTCAAATATAATTAAACTTTTAAGAAAAAAATATAAAAGACCTCTTGGCACAAGAGTGGGTGACTCAAAAAAGATATCGCAAATGTTGAAAAAGGGTGCTAGTATTCCCACATATATGGCAAGTAAAGGCGGGCATGTTAAAAAAAGAACAAAAAAGAAAACAAAAAAGTCTTAGTCCAAAAGAAATTTTGGATGAAGCCTTTAGTTTTGCTGCAAATTATCCCAATGACCCTATGGCTCTTAGTGCATCACTAATGGTTGTAGCGAAAACTATTTATTTAAATATTTTAGGACCTGAACAAACTCAAATGATGATGGATGCTTTTGTTAATGGTATAGATAACTACGAAGTTAAAACAGCAACTCTACATTAATGTCTATTTGTAAAAATTGTCATCATGAATGTCACCATAGCAACAATGGATTATGTCATTGTGGTTGTGATAATTGTGAACATGATGTACAAGAGGCGATAAACAAACTTAATAAAGTTTTGACAATAAATGGGGATTTAGAATTAGAAGTTGAATTCTTTCCCGATTTTAACATAACGGAACATTAGGAGGTTAAGATGAAATTGTTAAAAGACACATGGCAGTGGATTAAAGAATGGAATGAGTGGGGCATGAAAGACTGGATTAAAGCTGGTGTGATTGCTGCAATCGCTATTGCCGTATTATCAGGAATGGCAGGCTAATGCTAAGCCTATTAATTAAACCTTTACTCGGAGTCGTAACAGACTCCGTTAAAGGATTTGTTGAGACAAAGAAAGCAAAACAAGAATTAGCTGTTACCGAAATCAAAGCAGCCAAGGCTATCAAAGAACAGCAAATTGCAGGAACAATTGGGTGGGAGGCCAGTGCG
>TARA_R100000654_G_scaffold917_6_pt1 | contig 14941 bp, 6 predicted proteins | sample TARA_R100000654 | Tara Oceans TARA_R100000654 (sample SAMEA2622473) | marine metagenome | biome: marine biome (ENVO:00000447); feature: surface water layer (ENVO:00002042); material: "saline water (ENVO:00002010), including plankton (ENVO:xxxxxxxx)" | depth 5 m
TAAAGAAGGTATGTTAGATAAAGATTGTTCAGAAGCTACTTTGGCAGCGTTAGAATAATCACCTTTTTTTATAAGATCAATATACGTCATAGTATTACCGTCTTCATCTCTAACGTTAGTCATGTGACTTCTTAGTTTAGCTGAAGTGTATTTTAGCTGTTCTGTAGGTATATCTGGATATGTTCTTTGTACAATCTCTAGTGGTAAACCTGTTGATTGAGCTATTAAAGGTTTTAAGCCATAATTGTTTACAAAATCAACCATACCAGCGGTTAAATCTAGTGTTACTGCTTTTACACCAGACAAATAAGGAATTAAAGCTTTAGGAATGTTTGAGTTTGCTGATAGTTTAATTTTTTCGGCTTCTGCTATAGCGTCTTGAAGATCATAACCTGTTTTTTTATAAATCTCTTTACGCTCGTTTAAATCTAGTTGTCTAGCTTCAAGATCTTTGCCAGCTTCAGCTGCTTTAAAAAAATTATCTCTAAGCGTATAATATTCGTCTAAAGTTTCTTGAGGAAAGTTTGCAGGAAGTTTTTTATTTTCATCTAATTGCAAAGCTATGTTTTGATTATAAAAACCATCAACAACATCTTTAGCATTATTTAATTTTTCAGTGTATTCTTCTATTGTTTTGCTTAGCTCTCTTTGTTGAACTTCTAAAGGCACTATATCAACTTCAGGTAAAGTTACGCCTTTTATAGTATCGTCTTCTACTCTTGCTCCGGGCACAACGTCAAAACCTGAAGCTTGAACTTCTGCTATAGTTTCAGGATTATTTGTGTAAGTAGGAAACTCCGATAAAGATTTTGCCGAACTGGATGCCGTACTTTCTGGCTCCGCAGGGGCATCCACTTTCTGGGGAGCTTGTTCTTTTTTTGTTTCGACGTAGTTTGTAATAAAGCCTTTTATTTCATCATCAGACTTTCCAGCATCGATTAGTTTTTGAATTTCTAATTCTAACTCTTCGTTCATAAAATTTTATTTTAAGTAGTAGGATTTTGTATTTCGTTTGCAAATTTTAAATAGTCTGCTAGTGTTTTTTTAGCTGCAGGCTGAGTACTTCGATCTAACAAGGCTGGAACTTTACCTGATTGTTTTTTATCAAACTTTTTAAGTTGACTTCTAAACTCTTTTGGTATACCTTTACCCATTGTAAGCAGATCTTTTTCTTCTATTATATTTGGTTTTTGATTTGCTAAAGTAACAGGATTACCTTTCTCATATATTAAATATCTACCATCAGATTGTCTTTTAGCAGTTCGAGTAGTTCCAGGTATATTTATTTGTGCGCCTTCAGTGTTGTAAGACTCTATAAAAGCATTTATTTCGTTCATAAAAGAATAACTTGGCTTAGTTCCGCCTTTTCCTACGTTTGGTTTTTTATCATTAGCAGCCATAGCTAGTATAGCGTTGTTGTCTATAAAATCTTTAAAATACCCTAAAAAAGCATCTGTTAAATCTTCGCCTTTCAAAACATCAAGCATTTCATCTCTCTGAGCTGGCGTTACAAATGTTAATTTTTCGTCTGCTAGTAATTTATCTAGCCATATTGTAGCGTAAGCTGACTCAGCACCTTCTGTTTTATCTGCTGTAAAACCACCAAATATAATAGGTCTTAGTTTTTCAGGATCTGACTTAGCTAAATTCAACATGCCGCTAATAATCTCTCTCCTTGAGTCTTCGTTCCATTTGCCTGTAGCAGCAAGCTTTCTAGCATCGTTAACAAACTCTGCCATTTGAGCTTCAAACTCTAAATCTACTTTGTTTACGGCTTTTAAATCTTCAATTTTAATAAGTTTGTCAACGTCTTTGTAATATCCTCCTAGTTGTTTTTCACCATTAATTACAGGATTCCAAACTATATTATTTTTAAAACTACCGTCCATTAATTCAGCATGTACTCTTGATTCTAATAAAGTTGGATTTGGATCTGGATTTTTTTCAGCTTCTATAGCTTTAGAATAAAGATCGTTAATTAAATCTTTATCTTTTTTATAAACTTTAAATCTATTTTTTATAGCAGAAAGCTCATTAGTTTCAGCTAATTTTTTCTTTTTGTTTACAAAAGGATTTTGAGATCTTTTAATTAGTCTGTAAGCTTCTTCATTGTCTTTTTCTATTTCTTCAGTTAATGTAGCATTAACTTCTGGACTATTTGCAATGTCAAGCTTTAATGGCTTTTTAGATAAATTTTTTGTGTAATTTTGTAAATCTTTTATCTCGTTAGATACAGGTTGATTTGACTCTTTCAAGTATTTATTATAAGCAGCCTCAGTATTTTCTAATGCTTGAGAAGCAACTTCAGATAAATCTGTTACAGCTTTATTAATATACTTTACAAACTCAGTACTTCTAGCAGTGTTGTACTTAGTTTGAGATTCGCTTAACCTTGTTAATGATTTTTGTAAAAAATTTAATGACATGTTTATTATTTAATTAATTCGTAGAGTCAGGATCTAGAAGGTTTGGCACGCCGTCACCATCAGAATCATTAGGATCACTACTACCACCGCCAGTACCACTAAAAGCATCAATAATAGTTGGCGCAGCGCTTATGATATTGTTAAACAAATTAGTGTTTTCTTGTTGTTGTGCTTGAGCTGTTTCAGTTGCAGAAGCTAATTGTTGAGCTTGAAAGCCTAAAGCTAAAGACTCTCTGTCAGCTTGCATTCGTTGCACATCCATTGCGCCTTGAGCTTGAAGTTGTTGTATATTCATGCCAGCTTGAGCTTGCGCTTTATCAAGTTCTAATTGTGCTCTACCTATATTCATTTCAGCTTGTCTGGCTTGTTCAGCACCTTGAGCTTTTAATCTTTCATTTTGAGCTTCTTGAGCACCAATATCTGCGGCTATTTGTTGTCTAACTTGAGCATTTTGTCTAGCTAAAAGTCCAGCAATACTAGCAATACCACCAGCACCGCCCGCGCCAGCTCTAGCACTTTGCAATATAGCTGCTTGAGACTCTTCAGCCATTTGTCTTTGATAATCTGCAGATTTTAAATTTACTGTTAAATCTTCAAACTTATTTTCTGTAGATATTTTAGATAAAGGATTTTCAAGTCCAGCAAACGTATTAGTCATGCCAGCAAAAGGATTTGTTAGTTCAGCGCTTGTAAAAGCGTCTAGCTGACTTTGAAACTCACTTTGTTGGTCAGTTAAATTATCGTCAATTTTATCGTTTGCTCTACCAGTTAAAAAACCACCAAGACCACCAATAATAGCTCCACCTATAGCTCCACCAGTACCTAACTTAGAACCTTGCGACGCTCCACTAACGGCGCCGCTAAATATATCTGTAAACGTATTTTTTAAAGGACTTTTTGATTCTTGGTAACTCATTTTATTCTTTTATTATATTATTATTACATCTATTTGCTACTTTCAACAGCGTTTAGCGCTGCAGCAAATAACTCAGATTTATTTTCAAAATCATTATTTCTCCAAACACATCTTGCATAGTAGCCTTTAACTCCAGAGTGTTCAACAGGATTTTGTGTTAATACAAGCAATATTGAGCTTATATCAACGTTATAATCATCTACAATAGGGCCTAATGCTTCAAATAGCTCAGGTGTAGATACATTTGTTGTTATTGACGTAGAATCAAAACTTACCACGCTTCCAAGATTTACAAATTGACCTACAGTTTCTGATGGAGGAATAACAGTTGGATTATCACCTACGGTAGTACGCATTACGCGCACGTTAACACCTTCTTGAATAACAGCCATGTTTATAATTCCTAAATCAAATGATATTGTAAAACCTAGGCTACCATCACTATTTTCTACAATGCTTGTTGGTATACCTAAAGGAGCTATATATTTTTGAAAATCTTCACTGTCTGTAGATAAAGTATCACCTTGTTTATCGTCTATATTTACATGCATTAAATTATTATGCCATTTGTTTTCTTTATTCTTAAAGTTTATTGACATACCCTGCTCAAGATCTGTTGTAATTCTACTTATCCACCATCCATCTTTGTTTAAATTAGTAGATAACACGCCGTCGTTATTGTTAGATATAATTCTAGCTTGAGTACCTTCATAGTTAGTATAAGTAAAGTCTTTTACAGTGCCAGGCATTTCGTTATAAACTAAAGCAATTCTTGGCTCTTGACTACTAGGCTCTGATTGAAAATAACCTTCATAAAAGCCGTATTTAGCTACTACGTTGTCATGATGATAATGCTCGCTGCTAATACTAAAATATTGATTTTTTAAACTATATCCTTGAGCATCTTTATAGTATGTTCTAAAAGAAGTCCAAGCGTTTAAGCTTTCGTCCCAAGCAATAGTCAAATAGCCAAAAATTTCATCTTCTATATCTGTAAGATCAAAGTTTCTACAAGATAAAAGATATTCGTTTTTATCAATATCATAACTTCCAAATATATAACTATTTTGATCTCTAGCGTCTGATAGTTGGTTTTTAAAATAAGAGTCCATACCTTGATCAGATATTATAGTCATACCATCTTTTGATAATCTTATAACAACACCACGTTTGGCATCGGTAAAGTAAGATCTAAAACCATATTGAGCAAAAGACTCAGGATTATTTGATATACCATATTCACCGTCAAAAGCAACAGATTGACCTAAAACTTTATCAGTAGCTAATAAATCAGGATTACCATCAGCTTTAAATATTGCATCTTTTTGAGAAAGAACTTTTAAAACTTTATCTTCACAAAGAACTATTAAATCATTTGCTCTAGAGTATAGTTTTTGTATAAATCCGTGATCTGGATTAAATCTTTTAGTTATACCTAATGCTTCTATAAACTGATTAGTCTCGTTAAATCCACTATAAGAATTATATATACCTGAAAATATTAAACCTTCACCAACCTTAATTTCAGCATAATCTTCATATATACTAGATGCCTTAACACCTTTTTGTATTCTAGCTCCATTAAAAGAGTTTTTAACAGTAGATATTTCTATACCGTTTCCAAAGCAGAAACAATTATAATAAGGTAAAGCTATAGGTGTAACTACATCGTTTACTAAACTAAAGTTTGATAAATGCGTGTGTCTTTTTACAAGAATAGTATCACTATTAACAACGCTTTCTGCTACGGTAACGTATACGTGCTCTCCAACATTTAATCTTCCGCCTCTATGCTCTTGTATTTTTAAGACTAGTTGATCTGGATTAGCAGGAACAGTTATGGTTACAGGTTGACTTAAAGTTATTGTAGTATACAAAGCATCATTAATATTATGTCTACCAACATTAGTTGATACAGATGTTACTGTAATTGGAGTAAGATCAATATCGTCAAGAATACTAACCCCACCATCGCCATCATTATCACTTGTATATAGTAGAGGAAAAGTAGTATCACCTACTTGAACAACGCTATTTAAACCTAAAGCGCCGCCTGGGCCTGGTATTAAAGCAGTATAATAATAAGCTTCTACCATACGACCAACTTTAATAAACTGTTCGTCAGTTTCATCGTCTAATACTATAGGATATGCTTGAGAAGCTTCATAATATAAGTCTGTATCATAATTAGGTTTTGGCAATGTTTCAAATACACCTTGTGTTTTAGCTGTGTTCGGGCCAGGTAACGGGCCTACGTCATTGTTCACTACTAATGGTCTATCAGTTTTTACATAAACAAAAAACTTACCTTCAAAAACGTTTGGATCATCGTCTAAAGCATCAATTAAAGCTTCAGGCACTTCATTTCTTATTCTTTGAACTTCATATTCAAGATTAAGATTGTCTGACTCATAGTTGTTTGTTACATTAGACAAATCAGGATCTGGTTGTCCAGATTTTCTATGAGCTCTTTTTTGTATTAGTATATCGCCTTCTTGAACTTTGTTTCTATGATCAGAACTAAATATTAAAACACTATTAGTTTTTTCTGTTAAGCTACTTGCTTGAGCTTCAACAGAAGCGTCATCTTCACCGTCAACATTTATAAAATGTCTAATTTCTTCTAATGGTAAAACATTATAATCTAAAGAAGTATCTTTAACAAAAAATTTATATGACTTAGCCCAAGTTGGATGTGGGTTTTTAACTATTACAGATATTCTTTGTGTTTTTTTAGAGTCTTCTGGACTTACTTTTATAATAGCTTGTCTATTAGTTAAAACAGGTGTTTCTCTACCAAACTCATCTCTATAAACAATACCAACTTGATAAGATCTATAAGATTTAATAGACTCCTGTGGTACGCCAAAGTTAGGGTTTGTTCCAGCGAAAGCTTCTTCAAAAACTTCAATAGCTCCATCGTCTGAGCTAGCACCTATAATTATTGGGTTACCATCAGGTCCAAGTATTTCATTTATTTCTTGATTAACATAGGTGTAAAGTCCTACTTCAAGATTAACTTTTATATCAGAAGAAGATATAATTTCGTTATTAAAATCAAGTACTGTTTCTACTAAGTTGTAGTCTTTTAAGTAATTACCATAAACAACTCTATTAGCAGTAACTTCTTGTGCTTTAGCTGATTTTGGCACAGAGTCAAAAGGTCTTAATATTTGATTAGGATCTATTGTTAAACCTAAAGTATTAGCATTAAAAGGATGTAAGCCTGTATAAGATCCGTTTGCTGGTAAATTATATTCACCATCTCTAAAATCATATTTTTTTACAGCATATATATTATTTGCTTCTTCACTTTTAACTACCAACTCTACAGCTTTTACATCATGTGGTAAATTTTTTGGTGTCCAGTCTATTAATCTTAAATCTTTTATTTCATTAATTAAAGATATGTAATAGTTTGGCCAATCTATTTTTTGATTTAAAGTTCTCCAAATAACTGTAGTAAAAGGCGCAAAGCCAGAGTATTCGTTGTCTTCGTATTGATACCTGTAAGAAAATCTTAACATAGCTTCTCGTAAAGACTTTTCATCAGCTAATCTGCCTGCGCTGCTACCTTCATATTGAGAAGCTAAACTAACAGACCAAACTTGAGGAAGAGGTGGACCATAAAATTTTGGATTACCTTGAGAGTCAACTAGCAAACCATCGCGGCCCCAATTTTGATTAGTAGTCCAATAAGGTGATCTTCTGCCTTTGTAATCTTTAGGTAACATTGCTGCGTTTTTAGTACTGTCACCTTCTCCAATAATAATAGGGCCTTCATCGCCTGGTCTTACATACTTATTGCTTAAATCAACTCTTAACGATGGATCTAAAGGATCTTTAGCGTTGTTTTCATCTATTTGAATAGTAATAATATATTGGCTAATAAAATGCTCTGTAGAGAAAAAACTTGGCGGTAAGTCTACTACTGTACCGTCATCTAATACTATTTCTTCTCCACCAGGATCAGTGCCATCAATTATAGTTTGATCAACTAACCCATCATTTAAAAATATAAATTTATCTTTTAAATCAGTATAAACATTACCAAGGTTATCAGTGAAACCTACATTGTTAGGAACACCATTTATAACTGCACCAGCTCCTGCTGGGCCTTCAGGCCGCATGTTTACATGCTCTATTTTTGTTATTGTAGCTTTTACTAAATCAGCAAACCCGTCGTGTCTTCTGCCTGCAAACCGTGTACTATTTAAAAAATTAGCTCCTAGTGGATTTGCAGGGCTATTGAAACTAAGCTCTTGAGTATCTCCAAAGTCTTGCCCACCTTGATTGTCTATTGTCCAAAGATCTTCATCTACAAAACCTCCTGTTTCTTCTAAAACCGAAGCAGGTGTGAAAAAGCTATTGTCGTCTTCATCTGTATAATAAACATCAGTATATCTACCAACTGCGTTACTTCTTCTAGTATTACCTTGACCTTCTAATACAATTTTGTCACCAACACTAAATCCATGAGGTTGAACTACAAATCTTCCAGGCCCTGTAGGTCTATATAAATTATTTTCGTTTAAATCAATTCTACCATTATGCACAAAATCAGCCATTGGACCATCGTCAGGATCTCCACCTAAACCCCAATATTCGCTAATAGCAGCTAAATTTTGCGAAGGGCCTGATATATTAGCTTGTGAAAAAAGACCACCTAAATGATAAGCTTTAGCTATACCGTGCTGATTTGCATAAATAGGTGGGGCAACATCACCATCAAGAAGATACCCTCCAGGCATTTGATTTGTGTAGTGTATAACATCACCTTCTGATCCAGCGTTACCACCAAAAGAACTGCCAGGACTAAAAGATACTAGCACGTTTTCATTTACAGAGTTAGCACCTACACCTCTAGTACCACCTGCGCCTGAATAATTTTCCCAATAAAACGGCTCTAACGCTTGATTAAAGACACCATCATCTTCAGTAATTCCTGAAGCCATACGCATTGGACCAACTGGAATAATATGTCCATCAGTTGGATCATTAAAAAAACCAAAAAGTGGTCCAAGCTCTTGGTAAGAGTCCATACCAGCGTTTAAATAATTTTTAAACAATGGGTAAGGCGCTGATGGTTGTGAGTTTGCTTGTACATTTTCAGCTATAGCAGTTGGAAAAACTAAAGACTCTATAGTATATCCGCGTGGATCGTCTTGATTAAAAATGTTAGCTGGAACACCAAAAAATCCATTGCCAGCTCCCATTGGATCTAGCGCGCCAGTTCCTGGGGCAGCAGTACCGTAAATACTTCCTCTAGATGCTTTTACATAAGCGCCCCAAGATAAAGTGTCAGGAATATCAAGAGTCATGCTGTTTCTAAAGTCCATAGCTTGGTTGCCATTTACATCAGCATACGGAATAAAAGATCTGAAGTTATAATAAGTATCAGGGCCTAAGCCTACTAACGGCTCACCCAGTCCATCGTTAGTAATTAATCCACCGGCTTCGTTATAAAAACCAGCTTCGTTTAAAAATGCAACTGCAAACTGTAATGTTTTACCACTTGCGTGGTTTGGATGTATAGGAAAAGGATGCGTCATAACACCTTTAGTTGGACCAACTGTTTTAACGTCTGAGTCGCCAACCACAGCACCCACATCAGTTAACACTTTTAAATGCTCTTCTGGATTTGGTCTTATAACAGTACAGTGAGACTCTATAGTTCCACCTAGCCCTGTATTTATAGCATTGTTTGCTATAACAGCGTTATCGTGATACCCGTTAAACTGCCAACCAGGAACACCTTGAAAGCCTAAATTGTTATCAGAGTTTTCTCTTAATAATCTAGTATGAAAAAGTCTTCTATCTGTAAGCCAGTCTGGATATACCGACTGTTGATCAGATAAAGTACCTACTTTAGATCTATTTATTTGTATTTTTTTAGGTTCGTTTTTATTATCTGTAAAAAATATTAAACCATCAAATACATTTATACCTGTTATATATCTTGAGTAATCAAAATCTAATATTCTTTTAGATACAAAAGCAAAGAAAAAATTATCCTCATCAAGAGCTATGTCATCAGGAATAACTACATTATCTGCAAATCGATTAAAATCATCTTTTATGTATACTCTGTAGTTAACTCTATCAACATAGTCAACATAAAAAGCATCTATTAAAGTATTTATACCAGCACCTTCAGTTAAAGAATTAGAAACAGCAAAATCAGTGCCTACTATTGTGTCATACTGAAGAATACGCATGTCCTCTCTAATGTCTAAGTCACGCATATTCAAACCATCGTCAGGAAGTTGTATGTATGTTCCTAATTCATTCATGGGCTGGCCTATGAAAACAGCTGGAGTTCTTATTTCATAAACATCGTTAAAAACTAAATCCATGTCTCCATGGCCATTGTTTTCTTCTGATATTCGCTGCATAGCTCTATTAGGCTCATACTCGTATATAGCGTCAGCTCTAACAACAATGCCTCTAGCGCCAAAAGATTCTGGATCAAGATCTTCTATAGCATCAATACCACCGCTAAAAAATTGTCGAGTATCTTCTCTAAATTGATCTATATGAGTAAAAGGATCGTGTTCACCCGTCAAATTATCTGTTAAGTGATTCCATGTTCCAGGAATTGCAGTAATTAAAGCTTGATCTACAGTACCTCTATTAGGACCTGTTAACTCAATAAGATTACCATCTTCTCCAGCGGTAGGTTGAATTATTGTTACAGAGCTTCCGTCTAATTCAACGTTAACTCCTATGCTACTTAGAGCATTATAAAAGTTTGTTGCTTTTCCTTCTGCTGAAGCTGCTGAAGCTACATTTATAGTTACTAGCTCTCCTGCTTCATCAAAAATATGTCCATTAGGAAATGATATGTTAGTATAACTATAAGGAAAAAGCGGATTAGCTTGTGCTTCAGTTGTAAAAGCGCCATAAACAATAGTTATTTGACTAAAACCGCTAGATGTTGCGTTGTTTAACGTAAACCTCATTTGAGGACATCCACCAATTGTTCCTGCGTCCCAAGGTCCTGAGCCATCAATTTGATAATCTGGATTACCTATTGCGGCTTCCCACCAGTTGCTGCTAAGTTGACTACCAAAATCACTTGGACCTACTGGTCCTTCGTTTATCCAGCCAGGTTCGTTTGATTCAATATTTTCGTTATGTAATCCATATCTACGCGCAACTGCGTAATCATAAAGAGGGCTTATGCCTACGTAATTATTAAAATTAATTGTAAATCTTGCTCTTTCACCAAAGCCTTCACCTTCTAGTCTAAAGGCATTAACATAAGCTGAGTCTTTAACGAAATGATAAGCATAATCATTTGTTCTATCTACAGCTGTACCTACTACTCTAGGTTGAGTAAAACCTACTCTTCTAGGGCCAAAAGTGTTTAGCTCTCCATCTCCTTGATGTCTCCATCTATCTTGAGCAATAACTTTAGTATTTGCTCTAACAGTTTCTAACGAACCTTCGTTTCCTTCTGAAGAACTACTAACCCGTATGTTTATAGCTTCACGATATAAACCTTGACCTACTAGCCTCTCATCAAGGTCAAGATTCATTCCACCTTTAATAAAAGTTCTTTTTAATTCAGCCATATTTAGTGCTTAATAAACTTATTTTGATTTCTTAATACTTGAGCAAACTCTTCTATTTTAAAGTTAGATAATCTTAACTTAGCGTTTCTTTTAGCTGCTCTAGCTTCTTTTTTTAACATTGCTAATATATTACCTGGAATACCAGCTCTAACAGATGCTAAATTATATTGAACATACTTATATAAAGCTTCTTCAGCAAATTTATGTATAACCATTTCATATTCGTTTCCAAGCGAATCACTAATATATTCTAGTACCACTACTTGCCCTACTAAACTAGAGCCAAATCTTATTCTACCAGTTGTATGATCTATATAATAACTTCCGTTAATTTGAGCTCTTTCAGACTCTAATCCATATCTTCTACCATAAACATCCATTAAGTCATTGTCTACGTTTGGATCGTAAGATACTGTATCGCTATTAACATTTTGGCTTGTTTTATAATTAGTTAAAGCCGTAGACTCGTGTGTTACAAAAGTAACAACTTCATTAATATCACCACCAACAAATTTGTTAAGAAATATAAAAGGTGAAAGTGGGTTAATAATTTGAGATGGTGCTTTATTTACTCTAACTATACCAGTAGATCCAGTTTGTAATCTATTAAACATTGGATTAGACATGTCTCTATTAGCATCAAGCATTAATCCTTTTCTAACATCAGCTATAGAGCCTAATGTAAAGTTTTCTAATATATAAACAGGATTATCAGGTGAAGTTGCTCCAAAAGATCTAATATTACAAGTTATCACGTTAGTAGCTACTTGAGTCATTCTTTGCATGTCTACTTGACCATCAGGACCAAGACCATCATCTTGAAAATTATCTCCAGTGTCAAAGCTTGGTTGACCATATTCGTCTTGCACCATGCGAAAAGCATTACCTGTTTTTCTCTCTGGATATAAAGTTCTATATAAACCGCTACTATCTACTACAGCAACTCTAGAATAATTAACATAATCTTTAGGTAATATAAAAGATAAATTATTAGGTACTTCAAACTCTTGAGCTTTTATAGATCGTATAGTATCATAACTTAATTCTTGCAAGCCTCTTTGTGCAAAAAAAGAAACTTCTGTTCTATTTGCTTTTCTTATTATTTTATCTTCACCAACATAAGAAACCATAAACCCATTTAAAAAAGAGTGAAAGTCAGTATGTTGATATTGTCTAGCTAAATGAAAGCCAGAATTACCAGTGTCTAACGAAGCATCTTCGTAATATTTTCTATCAAATATAAAATCTTGTGCCATACTAACTGTTTCTTATTTGTGTTTTTTCTTGAATTTTAGCTCTACCTACTTGAGATATATCTGCTTGTTTTAATTTAACACCAGACAATTCAAGTATTTTGTTTACTAAACTAGAACTTTCAGATATATGTAGTTCAAAATTAATAGAATTATTAGGATTATATATGGGATAACTTGTTCTACCAAGATTATTTTCAGTATAACCCCATCTAGGAACACTAGGTTTTCTAATATATGAAATAATTAAAAGCTCAGGAGAAATATTAGCAGTATCTAAAATACCGTTATGAGTGAAGCCTCTAAACCTTGGACTTCTACCGTCGCCTGGTGGTATTTCATTTTCACTTCCATTATGTCCTGCAAAAGAACTTGGATCTAAAAAGTATCGTTGAGCACTAGAATAATTATCTGGATAACCATCTTTACCAAAAACTCTAATAAAATCTAGCTTTTTACCTTCAAAAGTATAAACAGGTCTTTTCATTGTTGGTCTTGTAAGCTTATTACCCATTATATTTATAAGCTCTTTTTTACTTACATATTCAGCTTCATTAACAGCGTAAGCTTTAGGGCCACTAATTTCACCGCGATCAACTGAATATTCATAGCCAAGCGGTGGTTGTAAAATACCGTTAATTCCAGTATCTTCGCCTGCTAAAAAAATTTCTTGATTAGATTGATTGTCAGTTGTATCTGCCACTAATACTGTTTGTAGTTTGTAAAAATCAGTAGGAGTATACATTTGATAAATTCTAAAATCATCTGGTCGAAAAGCTATTTCAGCACCGTATATTTCTTTTTCAAAAAACTCTATTTTTTCTTGAATAATATCATGTCTGTCTGAGTGCTCAGTGTCGTTAGGCCCTGTTCTACCATAACGCTCTGAGCTATAGAAGTAGCTGTCAAATATTTCCATTTGAGCTTGGTCAGCAAAGTTGTTAAACTCTTTAGGTGTTATATATCCTCTTTGCTCTTTATTAGCAATGTCTTGTACTTTTTGATATACTGTGTTAATGTTTACTGACATATTGTATTTTTTATAGTTAAGTAACCACCCCGAAGAGTGGTTACTCTTCTATAAATGATTACGCGTTTAAGCGCTTTTCTATGTTGGAGTATATCTCCATACCTTCATCTGTTTTAAACCAAGAGGCTAAAGCAGAATAAGGGTGTTCATCAAATGGCACGGTCATTAGTTTCCTATCATTTGATCCCCATAAAAAGTTTCGTTGATCACTTGATAATTTTAATATACCTAGCTCTGTAGCTTTAATACCAAAGTTTCTAAGTTGAACGTTATCATCAGTAGCTAATTCTAAGAACAGTTTAGCATTTTTACGTGCAAATAGTAGTAAATCTCTTTTTAGCTCTTTAGAGCTTAAACTATTAACCTTAGATCCGATCTCTGCTCTCATAATAGCTTCAGCTAAATCAATATCTATTGATCTTGCTAAATCTAAAGCTTCTATCTCCATTTCTAAAATGTCAAGTTGATTTTCAGCGATCTGCACAGGTTTATGTTCATAGTACAAATTTTGATGAGGGTGATATAAAGATAATAGTTTCTGTAAAACTGTTTTTTCTTTAGGAACATATAAGCTTCCGCTTGTAAAAACAATATGAGCTAATCTTTGATCGCCTTGCATTTCATCAACAAATACTGTTCTTTGGTTTTCACAATACTTAAGCTCTCTTTCATAACCTTTTTCTTCATCAAACCAATATATGTTTGAAGACTTTATAGATCTTGTTAAAGGCTTTTTGTTTCCTTTAAGATAATAAATTCTATCTTTTATTTCCCATTTTGGTTTTTTTGGCTCAGCTTTAATTTTAACTTCAACCATTTCATTTGTAGCTTTAATTTGTGGTTGTGCTACTTCAACTTCTGGTGCAGACTTTGCTGCAGTTTTTTTCTTTGTCATAATATAATATAATAAAAATTAAAAAAAGCCGAGGGCCTAAGCCCTCGACTAAATTGATTTACTTCATTAACACGAAGTTGTTAGCACCTTGTACTACCAAACATCTTTCAGTTAAGAAGTGAACTTGCATTGCATCTAATGCAGCTGTAGTAGCTCCAACAGATCCAGTAACCCATGACTTCATTCTACGGTCATCAGTTTGAGAAGCACGATAACGAACGTGTAAGAACGGACGCTTGATGTTTCTACCTAATTGCTGATCGTAAACAGTTGAAGTACCAGCAGGGATAAATATACCTCTGATAGCGTTAGCGCCAGCAGCAGTATTAATACCTCCACGAGTAGCTTTGTCGTTCAAGTAACGGAAGTCAGACTTATAGAAGTCGTATGAACCTCTTCGGAATCCAGAGAAACCTAAGTTTAAAGCCATATCTTCAGAGTTATCAAATACTCCGTAAGAAGTACCACCAGCATAGTAACCATTCATAGAAGCTAACATGTCATCAATTGCAAGAGATACACCTCTGTTGCAGAAAATCATGTTTTCTTCGATAGCACCTTGCTTATCAAACTCAGCTAATATAGCATCAAACTCTTGTAAATCATTAGCAGAGTTAACGCCGTCGATACCAGCAGTAATGTTACCTCTGTCTTCTAAAGCAGCAAACAAACCTTCAGTACCAACACCAGCAGCAGCAGCTACTGAGCCAGGTAAAAGGGCTGAGCCATCAAGAAAAGAGTTACCAACTGTAGCAATTTCAGCTTCTAGCATAGCCATTTCTACGTAGTCAGTGAAACGAGCTCTTGTATCAGCTTCAGCTTTTAAATACCATAAGTAACCAGA
>TARA_R100000654_G_scaffold11435_1_pt1 | contig 14846 bp, 15 predicted proteins | sample TARA_R100000654 | Tara Oceans TARA_R100000654 (sample SAMEA2622473) | marine metagenome | biome: marine biome (ENVO:00000447); feature: surface water layer (ENVO:00002042); material: "saline water (ENVO:00002010), including plankton (ENVO:xxxxxxxx)" | depth 5 m
ATCAGTAGGAGCTACACCTGATGAAGTATAAAAAGCGCTATGTGCAAAAACAATATCCCATGTTATTTGTGTTCCTTTCTTTAAAGATATTTGTCCTAAATCAATGGTAAATATACAAGGCGTAATTGATATGGAGCTTCCGTACGTATAACTGCCTTGACCCGTGGTTGTAGTTAATTCTGAAAATTCAATTTCATCACTTTCAAGGGTAGTATTATAAGTAAAATTTACAGCATTGTTTTGAGAGTCAGTCAAATTATTACCTTCAAAATAATTTCCATAAACTAATCTATTCCCCATTATTGTTTGCGCTTGAGCTAACTTAGGGACATTATCAAATAAACGTAATATTTCATTCTCGGGCAGAACTGTAAAAACTTTTTGATTACTAAAAGTAAATGTAAAAGAGTTGTTGTCCCCTAAACCTAAGTCTGCTTTATTAAATGATTCTACAATTTTAATAGTAGGGTCATTCATATCTTTAAACAACAACTCAATACCTGTTACTAAAGAACTTCCAGTGTCAAAAGTAACGTCAACTGAATTTATTGTGTTGAGCATACCTTCATTTAAGAAACTATTAGGTGTAAATTGAAAAGATCCAGCTACAAATGCAGGGTCACTAAATTGTGAAACAGCGGAAAACTCGCCGTTTTGATACTGGTATCTATACGCAAAACATATAAACCTATCTTCTAAAAATGTTCCAGCGTTTGAAATTGTTCTTGTAACTATTGTAGGGGAGGATGTAGGTGGTTTTTTGATAACCAACAAACTTTCAGCGCTAAATTGATCTATTAAAGGCATATTAGTTGGTTAATGTGTAGGTCACCCCACTGGTTAATGTTACACCCTTAAGAGAAACTGGCCCTGTTGATTCAGGATTTTGTTGATTTCCATTGCCATCGGTGTAGGCAAAAAATAAACTTTCATACCTAGCTGTCCACGTTCCACTTGAGCCATCATCTCCTGTTATATTTCCTGATATTGTTCCATTCCCTGGATTTCCTACACCTGAAGCTAATATGAGTCCAATCTCCGTTACCCCTGCATAAGTGGTAAAACGTGTTAAGGCAAATGATGATGCGTTGTTAGCTCCTTGTATTCCAAAGCCTGGGGTTACGTCTAAACCAGGGATAATACTTGAATAACATCCTGTTCCGGGCAAATTTATTTGTGTTGTAGTTGGCGATACACCAGCTCCAATTGCGCCTTGTGCTGTCGGACATCCAAATATAGTTCCTTGATGAAATCCTACTGTGTTCAATCCTAAATTGTTTGTTGTACCAGCAGTAAATTTCCAAGCATCTAACGTAGTTGGAACAAGGTGTGAAGGTGTGGTAGTTGGTTCAGCAGGTTCATTATAGTTGTTCTTAATATTTATAAAACGAGGAGGGTTTTTAAAATCTGTAAAAAATAGTAAATCTCCTATCTTATTTACCCCTGTTATTAAAAATTGTGGATCAAAATTTAAGGTAGTGTTTATACCAGTGCCATCGTCTATGCTTACTACATGATAAATAAGGTTTGCGGTAAGAGTGTTAAAACTAACAATCATATCCAGTTTGCCTGTCAATCCCAATGTAAATGTAGGATCATGGACAAACCAATATAACGTTTCATTAGCTCCATCTTCATAAGCTCCAATAGTTCTTGCGTTCGAGCTAAGATTTACGTTGGTGTTTGTATCAGGGTCAACAAAATAAAGCTCAGTAAGCTGGGTGTTTCCTTTTGTATTTTCTACCGCTCCGATTTCAGACTCTTCGGTAGAACCTAGGCGTAAGTTCAAAGCATCTATGTACTCCCCATTAGGAAGAAGCCTTTCGTCAAGGCTTTTGTTCATACGCCCTAATACAAAATTTCTTTGAGTCTTTGACATTTTATTTTATCCACTTGTTTTCACCCCTTAAATTCATTAATAATCTGCTAGGATGAATATTGCTTAGTCTAATTTTTGCATTTCTTAATAATGCGGTTTTATCTTTTCTTGCTCTATTTACAATGTATTCTTGCACCCCAAATTTATTATTAAGCAACGCATATTTTATATAAGCGTAGATGTATTCTTCAAAAAGTTTGTTGACACTAACAGCATCATCGTTTCCGTTTTCTAAGCCATCAGATATATACTGTAATATACACTGCTCGTTTGCCATGGTTGAATCGAAATTGATAACACCAGCTTTTCTGTCAACAGTAAATGTTGGGTTTACGTTAGCGGTTTCAGTGTTCAATCCGTAACGAGCTCCAATACGAGAATCGTAAATATCATTATCCAAATTATTAAGTCCTGGGTTTGCGTTTTCATCATTAAGGTTTCTTAAATATATACTTTCTAAAGACCCGTTAGTTCTAGCGGTGTCTAATCCAGAGGTTTGTGTGTTTACATTATCGTCTGCATCATAAGTAAAAGTTGAAGAGCCAGACTGTACAAATGAAGTAGCAGACTGGACTTGAATATTCTCAACTAAATCTCTTATGACATTATCTTTCAACAAAGAGAGTTTAACCCAATTAACAAAATCAGGTGGAAGAACAAATTTTAAATCATCGTATATAGTCAGTTGTAAAGATTTAATAATTTTAAATGCATCATAATTAAGTTCTTGTATACCTCTTTTGGCATGAAACAATATTTTAAACCTGTTCACGTTGTTTATCAGCGCATGGTTACCTTGATACATTAACAAAAAATTTGTTACCACATCTTTTAATGAAACATATTGGTACGAACCCCAGTTGGCATCGTTAGGAGTAGCACCGTCATTGGTATAATATTTTTTTTGATCTATATAAGCCATAATTATTCTTCTTGGTTTTGCATTTGTTCTTCAATCTGTCCAAATTTAAATACGTCTCCCTCTCTTATCGAGATACCTGCGTATTGTAATATTTTAGTAATTAAATCATTAGCATCATCTTTGGGGAGTTCAAAGTCTTGATAATCAGCTTGGCTCTGGTCAAAAATTGGCACACCTCCTGCTATTGTTGAAAATGACCATTTGGGATCCAAAGGATATCTAATATACTGAGACTCGATGTCTGTTGCTCCATTGAAAGTAGAAGGAAAAATTGTTATTAAATTTGACTGCTGAGTATAAGCAGGAAAGTTAACTGATGGAGCGGTTAACAAAGAGTTATTTAATAATGTAATTTTTTTCTGAGATACTCTTTCAGCTTCACCTTTAAAAACAGCTCCAGATGAACAAAGAATTTTGTTTATAATATAATAGTCGGAGGGAAGTGTGTATACATTAGCAGCGCTTTGAGTTAAAGTAGCTGTAACAGAAAAAGTATCTATAACCTCTTCATAACCTTGCTTTATATCAGCATATCCTGTTCCTGAGATACGGGCATTTTCTTCATTAATTTGTCTGTTATAATTAGCAAAGTATTCGTCAAAAATATCTAGCTGTGCTTGCTTTGCAAATAAATTAAAATCAGCTGGTGATAAGTAGCCATAATTGTTTTTATTTATAATTGCTAATACAGTATTTCGTACAGAGTTTATCATCGAACTTCAGTTTGTACAAAGATACGCAAAAAAAAAGAGGTCATTGATTTTGACCTCTTCTTAGATTTACTAGCTTATGTAGGTAAAATTATGCTACAGCTATAGCTGTTACAGTCATACCTGTTAAGTCCACAGGTACTACAGCATTTGTCCAGCTTGTTTCAGCTGCTTTTACTAAAGCTGCATTTACGTTTTGTGCAAATCCTGAAGTCAAACCTGTTCCTGTAATTGATAATTTTTTAGTTCCATCTAGTAGGTAAATTGTAGCTGCCGTAGACGAGTTAGTCTCAGCAAATAAAATTTTGTCAGCACTTATGTGAGCATTTCCTGCATCATCAGAAGAGTTAATTGTAATATATTTTGCCATTTTTAAAAAATTTATGGGTTAAACAAAGAACAAAGATACAACAAATATTTAGGTATTTTTAACCACGCTTTTTAGGTGTTTAAACATTTCAATACCATCATCGCTTTCAAAAAAAGATGCCGCCATAAATAAAGGATCTTCACCATAAGGAACATTCATAAGTTTCTTTTTGTTTGACGCAGTGTTGTACCATATTTCTTTTTTATTATTTCTAAGTGTTAACAGCTTTTTGTCAAAGAAAGATTGAATGACTGCATTAAGTTTTAATGCTGGGTCTTTAATCATATTTAAAAAGTCCTTTGGAGCAGTTTTAGCAAATATTAAAATTTCTCTTTTTAATTCTTCAATTGAATATGAAGTGGGGTCTTTTTGAAATAAAACACGTGTTACGTTTTCTATTTGCTCTACACTCAAACCTCTGGCCTCTATCAAAGCATCAACTTCTAAATCAAGAGCTGCATTTTTCTGAGCCGCTTCTTTTTCTTTATTTACTTCCACAAATATTCTACCATTCCCTGGATGTAATTCTAAAAACTTTTGAAGAACTTGATTGTTTTTGGGAACAGATAAAAATCCATTTTCAAAAACTATTGGCTCTAATATAGCAGTATCATCCTGTTCATCTTGAAAAGGACTCTTTTGATTTCTAGCATATCTTAGTGGTTTGTTTACACCTGTTTCTTCATCGAACCAAAGTAAAGGAAATCTTTGTGTGTGTCTTGAAGCTAGTATAAGAGACAAAGGTGCGTTCTCTCTAGTAAGCCTATAGGCTTTATTTTTATATGTATTTTTCATTTGATTTAATTTAAAATTTATAAAAAAAAGGGAGCGTTAGCCGGGCTTTTACATGCATAGCAATACCCCCTTTTCAACTATCAACTATTATTCTTGAAATAAGAAGAAGTTGTTTGCACCCATTGTACAAACTGCTCTCTCTGACAAGAAGTTTACTTGCATATTATCTATATCTGTTGTAGCAGCGCCACCAGCAGATCCAGTTATCCAAGTTTTGTAACGTCTGTCTTCAGTCTCAGAAGCCCTATAACGTACATGTAAAAATGGTCTTTTAGCGTTTTTACCTAGAATTTGGTCATAAACACTTGTTGATCCAGCAGGAACTAATAGACCGTTGATACGACCTGATCCAGCTCCAGTTGGAAGACCACCTCTCATTGTAGGATCGTTTAGATATTTCCAGTCAGACTTATAAAAGTCATAACCTCTTCTAAATCCAGTGAATCCTAGATTAAGAGCCATTTCTTCGTCATTGTCAAATAGACCGTAAGAAGTACCACCTGCTCCATAAGCATTTTGAGCAGCTAGCATGTCATCAATATCAAATGCAAACTGTCTGTCGACAAACAATACATTCTCTTCGATAGAACCTTGCTTATCTAATCTACTGATAATTGAATCAAAGTCTGATAATGTAGTTGGGTTTCCACCATCCCAAATGTTTCCTCTTTGAGAAACTGAATAGAAGATACCATCTGAACCAGCGCCTGGATTAGCAGCAGCACCTGAGCTACCTAAAGAGGCAGCAGCACCAGAGTTAGTCTCTGCGGGCACAGCTTCAATCATTGCTGTTTCTAAATAATCATCAAATCTTAATCTTGTTTCATGCTCAGATTTTAGATACCATAGATATCCAGTCGCTCCATCTTCAGTTGTGATTTCAACCCAACCGATTTGTGCCATATCAGAACCAGATACTGTATAAGTATCTTTGATAATGATAGGTTTGTTTTCAAAGATAAAGTCATTAGATTCTAGTGAACCAACCATTCCGGCAGTTCCTTTTCTAAATTCTGAACCATATATAAATACTGTCATGTCAGCGTTACCAACTCCTGATCCAGCAGTTACTAAACCACCAGCTTCGTAGAAAGCAACATCGAATTGACCTCTACCACCCGCTGCATTGTTGACGGCAGTTACTACAGCCTTGTTAAGACCTGAGCCATCATTTTGTACAGCAACGATAGTTTGACCAACTCTCACCACTTGTTCTGCTGCAGTAGGGTCTAAGGTATCATTTACTTGGAATGTTGCAGTATCAGCATTTAATAGTGCAGCTGTTCCGACAGATGTATATTTAGTATGTAATCTACCTTGCTCAGCCCATTTAATAAGGTCAGAGTTAGTAGGCATCTCAGCTCCAACCATTCTTAGGAAGGATGAGATAGTTCTATTTCCATAACGCTCGAACTCTTTTTCATAAGTATCAGGTAGATACTGATTCAAAAAGTCGAAATTAGTTATGTAGTTTTCGGTTGATGGAGTTCTTTCAGAACTCGGAGTCAACGCGAAAGTAGGTACGGATTTTACTTGTCCTGGCATAATTTCTGTTTTTTAATTTAACTTTTTTTAATACTCTTTATTCTTAATCCTCGGCTCGAAGGCTGAGAAATCGCTTTTACCTGTAAGCCACCTTTTGCTACTGTCTGCGGTGCGTTTCTTTCAGTCATATCAATATTTTTTGTCTTACGCATCACATTGTCTGTAGCTTGAGATTGCCCTTGCTCATAAAAAAAACGAGCAAATTTTTCAGGGTTCATAGCTATCGCTAACGACTTATGGTAGCCAACTGGATCAATCAAAAGCCCTTTATCGTCTAAGAATTTATTTACAAAATTCATTGGCGTTTCTTGAGCCTTCTTTAATTCAGATGCGCTTCCAGGATTGTAAACAATTTCAGTATCGTCAATCTTAAATTTAAAACCTTTAAATTCAGGACTAAAAACCTCATTGGTCTTTTGAACGAACCATTGACTTCGTTTAGCAGCTTCCTCTTGTTGAGTCTTAGCATCATTTAAATATTGCTTATAAGCTTGAAGTTCTTCTGAAGCAGTGCCAGAACTTTCCCTTGACTCAAGAGGCTGTTTATACAACTCCTGCTGTTGTCTGAAAAACTTTTTTGCTTTAGCAATTTCTTTTTTCTTTGCTAGTTTGAGTTTTTTGATTTGAGCAGGTTCATCTACCTCCTCATCATAGTTAAAGTCATCCATCATCATTTGGATGTCTTCAGCATCCAACCCCTCTTCAGTGATTGAATAATACTCTCTAAGCAAAGAATCAGGATTCATGTCGGAATAGTCTCTTTGTAATTTTACATAATCACCAATTCCTCTTCCTGTTTCTTTTTTATATTTAAAGTAAGCAGCTACATCCTCTGGTAACTCTTCAGCTTTTTCTCTTTCAGCTAAAAGTTCATCAAAAGAATCAATTTGCTTACCATATCTTTGTTCAATATATGAAAGAACTTTAGTATCATCTAGCTGAGGCTCCTCTATTGGAGCTTCAGTAGTTTCTTCTACTACTTCTTGTTCCGGTACAGGCTCTTCTTTTGCTTCGGTCGTTTCAGTTTGCTCAACTTCTTTAACCTCTGGTTCTTGTTTTGCCTCTACTGTGTTTGTTTCTTCTTTGTTTTCTTGCTGAGCTTCATGTTTATCAAGCAGCTCTTTTTCAACTTGCTGAGTAGATTTACTTTCTAACTCAGTCATTTCTCTTACTTTTAATTCCATTAGATTTAATTTTTACAAATTTACATAAAATTTTAACGCATTTTATCGAGGTTCAAACTCAGATAAATCAAAACCATCTAAAGAATCTTCATTAGATTCAAAGTTTTTAGGTGGCAAATTGTTTTTGCGTTGCGTTATTAATTGCGACTGTTCAGTATTTTGTTGACTAATTCTATCGCTCTTAGCTTTTTCTTTGTCTTTTTCTCGTGTAGATATAGCTCCTTGCGTTATACCTTGAAGCTGTAGATTATATTGAAACTCTTGCTCCATAAGTCTTGATTTTAGCTGAGCTTCGCTTTTGTTTCTTTCAATCTCAAAGGCTATCTCAGCTTGCTTGTATTGCATTTTAGATTGTGTCTCTGCTTCAATTTTTTGAGCGGCTACTTGAGCAGCAAGTTGTTGAGATTGTAATTGCTGTTGAGCAACCATAGCTTGTTTTTGCATTTCTCTTTTTTCATCAGACTCTTGCTTAGCTTTTCTTTTGACTTTAAGTAATTGGTTTGCAAGTTTTAGATTTTTTATCTCTCTAATATCTATAGCATCCTCCAAATTAATATCTCCTTTAGATAAAGCCATCTGAATGTTTTGCTCTAACATAGCCTGTTGCTCTTCATCTGGAGACAGTTCAATAAAAACGCCAAAATCATAAATATATAAATCAGATATCTCATTTAATATATTTACATTGTATTTTCCTATTTTATTTACAAAGTCTTCTTTAAAATCTGAATACTCTAAAATATCGGCTACTCTATAAGTCAAGGCCTCTGCTAATGTTCTATATATATATAAGCTTCCATCTAATATGTGCCTAGTTGCTGTGTTTGAGTTTAATGCAGCTAGTTTTTGCACACCGACCAAAGCATCAGGGCTCGGCGTACTACCGTCCCTGGCTTCATTTAAGCCTGTTACAGCCCTCATCATGTCTAAGTAATGGTTGTAGTTAGCTATAAGCATTTGAGTCTTAGAAGCGCCTGAATTGCTTGTGAGCTGCTGTATAGGAACACGGGCGTTGTTGAATTCGCCTTCTTGAGTGTAACTACGACCAATTACACTACCGGTTTGAAAATATAAACGTAAGGCATCTTCAGGATTATATCCTTGACCTGTTCCAAGGTCAACCTCATTTAATCCATCGGCATCTATGTATACACCATCCGGTACAGTTCTAGCAATTACTTGTTGTAATTTTAAATGCGTGACCTGAATCAAATCTGCAAAAGGTATCATTCTTCTAACTAAAGACTCAATAACACCTTTATACATTCTAGGAGCGACTGCGACATAGTTTGGCATAGCATGTTGAGAGCTTGATTTAGGTCTTACCATGTTTTTGGCTAACTCCCATTTAAGTAAAATGTTAGTACCCATAACCATCACCCCATCATACCATACGTCAATAGTTTTTTCCACTTTTTCAAAATTTCCGTCTTCAAGCATATCTTCAGGCGGATTAAAGGTGTCATCTTTTTCGATCATTTTAATATTACCGTTATCCATTTTTTTTCTTTTATAAACCATCTTTTGTGTGGTTTTATAATTAAAGTACATTAAAGTACAAGTGTCTCGATAAAAAATGTCATTCTCGTAATATTGAGCGGTATTAAAATAATCATACCAGCTTTGGCTGTATTGTGCAATTGTATTTAAATCATCCGTAGTTAACGTAGGGTCTATTTTAACTAGCTCTGCTATAGGAACAGTTTTAATCTCACCCCAATAAAAACAGTCTTTAAAGTTGGGATCCTCAGTGTAACTATACACCACGTTTGCAGGGTCTACGTATTTAACCGCTACACCTGCACCTGGTAAAAATTCATGCTTAGCAACAGCCATTCCTGTCACCATCATATCATAATCTAATCTTTTGCGAATATCTTCATAATGGTTTTCAGCAAATATTGTATCTATAGCTTGCTCTTCAGCTATTTCAATTGCGGGTTTATAATTTAAGTTCATGTAGAGAGAAAGTTCTTCGTCTGAGGCTGGAAGTTCATCTGGATTCATAATGAAAGGATCAAACCCTGTTTGTTCTTGTACGGTCTGCAACACCTCTTTTGCAGCCATCTGCCCTTCGATCATGTCTTGATACTTACTTCTTTTAGATTGTGATAAAGCATCTTGAGCATACGCTTTTACTTTAAATAATCTATCAGACATACCATTAACAACTATGTCAACAAACTTCGCAATGATAGGTACAGGTGTCCAGTCTAAATTCAGATAAGACAAATCTCCGTCTACTGCAAGTTCGTTTTTATATTTGGCTATCGGCTGCTCTCCTCGAGCATATAATCTTAATCTATTGAAATCACGCCATTGGCTATAATATCTACACCCTGTTGAATCCTTTCTAAACCATTCGTATTGAATAGCTTGCCCTATTTGAAGCCCATACTCCTCAGTTGCTTTCTCAGCATCTGATACATATTGACTAGGAAACCCCACAGATGAAATGTCTATTTTAACTTCTTTCATCTAATTAATTGACTTAAATTTCCATTGTTACTATATCTTGCAAAGTTAAGATATATTTTTGATTGTTTTTTCTCAGGTAAATACGTAGACTTTTGATTTGCCATAATTGCTAATCCTGTGCTAATACTAGCATCATGTTTAGTCCTATTGCTGACATCAAACTTAGCCCAATCTTCTAATGTTCTGTTAAAATACATAGAGCCCATTTCACCAGAATCTCGATATGTACCAGCCATGTCTAATCCAATATGTTTTTCTATAAATGATTCAATAGCAGAGGCGTGAGATTGTTTTACGTCTTCCGATGTGTTTGGTATACCACCTAGCTCTCTTTCAGTTTTAGATAGGTTGTTGTATCTTTTATCAGGTCTATTCATGCAATACCCTCGATATCCCCTGTTTTTAAAATGATACAAAAGCCTTGGTTTATTATTTTCAACAAGTATGGGCATGCTATAAAAAACACAAGCCATAAGAACTTCTTCAAAAAATATCTCTGCTGTTTGTGGTCTAGCTATATACTCTAAAAAAAATTCATTGCTCGGAGCTTCTTCCATATTAAATTTAGTTAAACCATGTAGCGCTCCATTTGATCCTCTACCTCCCACTGTTCCTGATATATCATAAGAGTCACAACCAAACGCGCCAATGTGTTCATTTAAAGGAAAATAAATACCGTTTTTTTGTATTTTTTTATTTTGTAAAATCTTGTTTGGTGTCCAGGTAATGGTAAACCTACCTCTATTATCTGGCGTCCATATAACTTCGCTATCTTTTACACCATCTTTCCAATAAAACTTACCGCGTGTTATGTGGTGGTCTAATATCAAAGAATCATTATAATCTATCTGTTGGTATATTTTAGTTAAATTAAACACGCTTCCTTTGCTTTCATCTCTAAAGGCATGTGATTCAGTTCTGGGAAATTGTCTGTAAAACTCATTTAATGCATCAGGGTCTTTCTTAAGAGAATCTACCTCAGCCTCCCAGTAATCTATAGCGCCATTTTCAATGTATTCTCCATCCACCCCTAGCAAAGGTTCATCTGGTTTATGAAACACCGGCATGCCATAAATGTCTATAAATCCTTCCATATTCCATTCCATAGGAATAAACAAAGAATATAGTCCGCTTTTAGTTTGACCATTTGTATTTCTATTTCTTAAATCTGAATCTTCGTATAATTTTTTAAAATTATCACCCCCCTTGTTTAGAGCGTTAGAGGTAGAACCCATCATACATTTACCTATAATCTTACTACCCAACCTTAAACATGTTTTAGTAACTCGCCAGTTGTTTAAAATATTATTTGGTTTTATCCACTTACCGCTTTCATCATGAACTAACAATAATAGTTTTTCACCATCATAGGAGTTGTCATCAGTATTCTTCCAATCAATAGTTGTGTCTAGCCCATACAGCTCGTCATCTACCACATCATACATATTTTTTTTTGTAATCTTAGAAGCTGGAACACGAAACGCCAATTCAGTTTTGGGTTTATCCATACCATCCTGTATAGGTTTAAAGAAAAAAGGTAGCCTGTTAGCTATGGGAACAACCTTGTCAGTAAACATTTTTTTTGCATCAGATCCAGTCTTAGAAAGAATACCAACTCTAGAATCTTTAGCCAACGTGCCAGTATTAATACATTCTGAAGAACCCATAAAAGAAAACCCTGATCGTCTTATTTTAAGATAGTCTAAACCAAAACATCTTTTATCAGCTTTACATGCCTCCCAAAATAAAAAAAATATTCTGTTTGCCTCACGAAAATCAGGATAACCAACATCAATACTTGTCCATTGTAGGTACATATAGTGTGAACCAGTTATGTAAGTTTTAACTCCATTGTTGTAAAACCAATATCCTAGTTCTCGTTTATCAAACTCACTTTCAATATAATCGACCCACATGTTTTTAAACGATGAGCTCATTTCATTCCATTGAAATATTGATTGTATTTTAGATAGTGATTTTGGAAGTTCTTTTCTTTCCCAATATTGTTGAGCTTTAGATTTATTTCTTTTGTATACTTCTTTTGGTGCAGGAGGCAACCCTATGCATAAACCGTTAATATTAATTACTTCACCGAGCTCACCAGTTTTTGAAATAACAACAAGATCGTATTTTTCGTTGTATCCATATAGCCATGACTTACCTCTGTTTTTATTGGCAAAAACAGTTTTAGGTATGTAATCAATAACCCTGTGGTATAAATTATTTTGATCTTCGTTCTGCAAAGCCTTGTTTTGTTAATGTTTTATCTTGTTTATTGTTTGAATTTAAATTGTCTTTTTCTTGATCTATTTTAGTAAGTATATCAAACGCATCAAAAATAGCTAGCTTTTTTGTAGCAGCCGCATTTTTTAATCTGTCAGCCGCTAATTCATCTTCTGGATCAGGTTTTATAATATCTTCTCTTGCAACTTTTATAAGTTGCTCAACAGCTTTCCTGCCAGCTTCAATAATTTTAATCTTCAATTGCTCGGAGTCCATGTTTATAATTTATAAGTTTTAAGTATTCTTTTAGATGAGCCTCTTCCCAATGCTCTCTGTATTCTCTGCCTTCCACAAAAGTTTTATCACAAAGGCTACATTTGATAGTTTTTCTCAAAGCACAACTGTTATTTGGTGGTCAAACATTCTATATAACTTTTCTCCATCTACATTAAACTCATATTCACTTTCTGGTTTGAAAACAACTTTATCTCCTTTTTTTACATTTTGACTATCTAAGTAATCGTTTGTATATTTTACTATACCTATTAAAGGTTCTTCTTTAAAGCTTTTAACTAAGTATCCATCTACCTTATCTACAGGTTTTATAAAGCAATAACGATCGTGGCAATGCCACTTGTTGTTTTGCTTGTACATAAAAAATTGATCGTTTTCAACAAAAAAATTATTATCCTGAAAAAAACTCATACTGCTTTTTTGTCTGCCCTTCATATCGTAATAATATTTAAATACATTATGATGAACAAGAAGAATATCTCCCTTTTTAATTGGCCCTTTATAAAGAAGAGGTGTTGAAATAACCTTAGCTTCACGATTTGAAGCAAGGTGATTTTCTTGGGACACGCTAGTAATAAAATCTATGTCATTTATTTTTGTTGTATTGTTGTATCTTTTATCGTTGACAGGTTTTACAATAAAATAATGTAGTGATCTCATTTAAAAATTAATATTATACTCTATAGATATAGGCATGGTAGATGTAAACTCCTTCCATAACAAAACCTCGTCCAATCTTTCTATCCATATTTTTATAGACTGCGAAGCTATATCAGACTGTATTAAATGAATTTTATATTTACCTGATAATACATCTTGCCCTACCAAGTAATGCATGGAATTATTTTTATAGTCAGGGCCGATAGATATTTTTCTAATATCCATTTGATTTAAATTAAATTAAAAGTAAAGATACAAATAAAATTACCTTCCCTGTCCTCTATAAAGTTTACGGTAATTTTTTGAAGATTTTAAGGAAGAGGTTTTGGTTTTTGCATGCACACCTGGCCTTCTTACTTTAGGTTTTAATGTATGTGTGACTGAAAATATTTTAGCCATCTGGACCGTTCATTAAATTAGTTTTTTGTTTACTACCCATAGAGCTGCCAAAGTAATATCCTATGACTTGAGTAAAAGCTGCAACTACTGCGCCAAACCCCATATCAAATAATCTTTGAGATTCTTTGGGTATTTCCCATAGACCTATTGCCCCAGCAACCACTGCAACAAAGGATAGTGTTATACCCCAACCAACTGTTTTAAATAAAATATCATTGGATCCCGAAGCAACAGCTGCCATTTCTCTTTGTCTAGCGCTAGCTCTATCAGCCACCTCAGCCTCGTATGCCTCTAGTATCATTTCCTGAGCACGAATTTTGTCTTCCAAGGGTGCTTCGGCATTTTTAATAGAAGCAATGACTTGCTCGACAGACATTTCCCCTTGAATTAAATTACCAAGCGTCGGATTGATTAAACCAACGGCCCCCTTGAGTAACCTGCCTACAGTGGTTTGTCCAAACTTTTTTTTAGGTTTGCTCATATTTGTGTGTATTTAGTTTTCCCATTTTCCTTATACGCTCTTAGACACCTTGCTCTGTTTTCATCTGGAGAACAGAAACTTACATGTATCCAGTCTGGGTTTTTATCATCACCAAACTCCCAAATAAGCTGGTCAAAATCTAGATTGTTTTTTATATATTCAAACATTAGAGCGTTGGTTGTTCTGCCAAATATATCATCAATATCCATTGCTCTACCCTCGCAATGCTGTGAACTAGAACTCCCGCCTAAAGCTCGATTTAATTGTTCGCATCTAAAAAAAGAAGTAATTTTTATAGGTCCACCAACCCATTCTCGTAGTGGCTCAAATATATTATCTGCCAGTACACCCATGTTTGAAAACTCATATGAGCTAGGTGTATTGTCGATATTTAATCTAGTAGCTGTATTAGAATGTACTCCCTCTTTATAAGAAATATGTTTACTTATTCTTTCCATTTAATAGATACCATTTGTGTATAGTATACCCTATAGAAACAGCAAGTAAAATAATTTTTAAAACAATATCAATGTCAGTCATGGACACCCCTAAAGCTGTCGCGTTTATAGTATATATTTTCAAATCAGATAAGTCCATTTTTTTTAGGGTTTACTATTGTGTAAGTTACCTCAATGTTATTATATGTTGTTGTTTGTGTGTATTCCATTTTATTGCCATAATTAACTAAATGTTACTGTTCCTGTGCCTGTGCCTGTTATAACTGTTACTTTGTCTGTTCCTTCGGTAAAAGGTGAATTGGTAGCTTCTCCAGCTGATACGTTGCAAACGAATGAGCTTGGGTATCTTAGTATAATTACTCCTGAGCCACCTACTCCATCTGTTGCCCCAGTGTTGTTACCTTGGCCGCCGCCGCCGCCGCCGCTATTAGCATCACCTGATTCAGCG
>TARA_R100000654_G_scaffold4584_2_pt1 | contig 14780 bp, 10 predicted proteins | sample TARA_R100000654 | Tara Oceans TARA_R100000654 (sample SAMEA2622473) | marine metagenome | biome: marine biome (ENVO:00000447); feature: surface water layer (ENVO:00002042); material: "saline water (ENVO:00002010), including plankton (ENVO:xxxxxxxx)" | depth 5 m
ACACAGATGCTTTTACAGCTTTTATAGAATCAAGTGATTTTGATCTAGCACCAGATGGAGAAAGATATACATTCATATCAAAATTAATACCTGATATAGAATTCAGAGATCAACAATCAACAAGTGATAGTGTAACTTTTACTATTAAAGGTAGAGACTTTCCTTTACAAGATTTATCTACTTTACAGACTATAGATGTAACACCAGCTTCTACATTTGCAAATACAAGAGCAAGAAGCAGACAAGCAGCATTACGTATATCTAATTCATCTAGTGATTACGGCTGGAGATTAGGTGATTTAAGATTAGAAATTAGACCAGATGGTAAAAGATAATGGCTGATATCAGAACGATAGCATTACCAGTAGCTGATTTAGAATACAATTCTAATGATGAAGCTTTAACCAGAAGAACTATAGAACAAGCTATAGAAGATATAAATGTGAGAATAACAAACATACAAAGAATGCAGTCTACAGTTACAAGTAAAGCTTCTAAACGACATCAATTTTTATTAATGGGGCTAAAACATGGCTGATGATTTAAAAGTATTAGGTCAGCTAGACCCAGCAGCCACTACTACAACAGTTTTATATACTGTGCCAGATATGACACAAACCACAATTAGTTCGATTGTGGCAGCTAATAGAACAGGATCAGCTATAACATTTAGATTAAGTGTTCATGTAGCTGGTGCAGGTGCAAATGACAAACAATTTTTATACTACGATAAATCAGTTGCAGCTAATGATTCGTTAGCTATAGTTATAGGTATAACCCTTAATCAAACAGATGTATTAAAGGTTTACACAAGTGCGGTTGATATGAGTTTTAATGTGTTCGGTTGCGAAACTAAAGAGGAAAGATAATGGATATTAAACAACAAACTAAAAATGTAGCAGCTCAAGGTCGTTATGGCGACTCTATGCTTTTGCACGTTAATCCAGCAGAGGTAAAAGGATTAGCGTCAGCTATGCCTATAACAGTCAATCCGCAGACTGGACAGCCAGAAGCATTTTTACCTTTTCTTGCTCCTTTAGCAGGTTCTTTAATTGGTGGAAGTTTATTTAGTGGTGCTTTAGGAACATTAGGTGCTTCTGCATTAGGTTCAGGTCTTGCACAATATGCAGCTACAGGTGATCTTAAAAAAGGATTATTAGCTGGTCTTACAGGATATGGTGTAGGTACTGCACTACAAGGTGCAGCAGGTGCAGCAGGTGCATCCGCAGCTTCGCAAGCAGCTACTGACGTTGCTACTACAGCAGGAACTTTAGGTGAAGCTGCAACTCAAGAAGCTATACAAAGTGCAGCTACACAAGCTGGAGGTGAAGCTTTAAAAACTGCTTCTACTTTTGCTCCAGCTACAGCCACTACCGCAGTAACTGGCACACCTTTTGCAAATTTAAAATCAGTTTTTAATCCTGCTGCTATAACAGATACAACAGCAGCAACTGCTCCTGATTTATTAACAGCAGGAACAACAGTTGATCCTACTTTAGGAACAAGTTTTGGAAACTTAGCAACAGGATTAGCTGATCCTATGGCATACATACCAGTAGGTATAGGTATGGGTGGTACTGGAATAATGGAATCACAAGAAGCCTTTGCAAGAATGGTAGGTGAAAGCGAAGAAGCATATAGAAGAAGAAGAGAAGCAATGTATCGTGATAATCCTGAACCTATTCTTTATTCAGCAGAAGGTGGAAGAACTGGTTATTATGAAGGCGGTAGATTTGGTGAAATACCAGACAATATAACAGGTGGTAATTTGCCACAAATATTTGCACCTGCTAAACAAGCATATGATGTAAACCCTGATTTTATGGCAGGATTTGCACCTGAAACTATGTATTTTAATCCAGCTACAATATCAGCCCCAGCGTCTGGTTTACAAGCAGGAGCACCTCCTATAGGTTTAGATACATATCAAGGCTCTAAAGGCGGTTATGGAGGTAGACAAGCATCTATAGCACCACAAACGACTATAGACCCATACTCAGCTTATACAGGTTCTGCACCTAAAGGTTTAGAATTTACTGAAGCTCCTATGCCTGTACAACCTTTACCAGAATTACCTGTGCAACCAATTTTACCACCTGATTTTGGAATAGGCATACCAGATATAGATATAGGTCGTATTGATATTCCTAATATAGGAAATATAGATATTCAATCAATAATAGATGGATTAGGAAATTATGATATACCTGAAAGATTTGTACCTATAACAGGAGAAGATTTAGGAATTACACAACCTTCTTTACCTAATTTTGTAACTCCATTTGATGACACTATAGCCGAAGAACTTCCTAAAGAAAGTTTTATGATGACGGCTGCCGAATTAGAAAAAATAGGAGGAACTCCACAACCAGTTAGTGGTGGCGGATTAGGTGCTCTTTTTGGTGGTTTAACTCCACAAGAACCAATTGTTAGTGAAATGAATACGCAAGTTGCACCTGCATTAGATGTAACTTCTGTACCTGCATTAGATGTTTTAGACCCAGTTGTAGCTAAACAAGTAGTTGATATTCCAACTTATAATTATAACGATCCTGCTAGATTAGCCAGAATAGATGATTATTTTGGAAGTGATAGATTTGCATCTGCATCAGGTGGTTCTACTAATTTTCAAGAAGGAGGAGCTTTAAAACCTATTCCAGAAGATAATAAAGGCTTACCTAATTTACCTAAAGATGTAAGAAATGAAATGGGTTATATGCAAGAAGGTGGTATGACTGATATGCAAAGTGATCCTCTTACCAAAGAAGTAACTATGTTTATTCTAGGTGAAACAGATAATGAACAAGCACTTAATGACTTTATAACTAAATATGGAAGTGATGCTTTTATGCAATTAAGAGAAGCAGTCTTACAATCTATAGTTCCTAATGCCCAAACACAAGGTTTAATTAGAGGTGATGGAAGGGGCGGAATGGATGATGATCTTAGGGGCATGATAGGTGACAAAGAAAGAATAGCAGTATCTCAAGATGAGTTTATTGTTCCTGCTGATGTAGTATCAATGTTAGGAGATGGCAGTTCAGACGCTGGTTCTAAAGAACTTTATGACATGATGGATAGAGTACGCAAAGAAAAAACAGGCACTACTAAACAAGCACCTAGATTAGCTAATGCTGGAGGACTATTACCCGCATGAATGAGCCAGCAATAAATCAAGAAGCTTCTGGATTCTATGAATTATCTTTAGTTCCTTCTGAAAATTTATCTTTAGTTTGGGATAAAATTGAAAAATATTTAAAACGATCAGCAAAAAGATCAGGTGGTAGAGAAAATATTGAAGATATTTTTTATAGAATATTAAGTAAAAAAACAAATTTATGGATAGTTTTTGATACAGGAAATTTAGAAATTACTGGAGCACAAGTTACTTTTTTTAATATTTATCCTACTGGAAAAAAAATGTTAAATTTAGATCACACAGGTGGAAAAAATATGCAAGATTGGGTAGAGCAAGGTATAGATACTATGATTAAATTTGCAAAAGAAAATGACTGTGATGGTATAGAAGGTGTAGGTAGGCATGGGCAATGGCATTGGGTTAAAAATAAAAAAGGTTGGAAACGACCTTCATCAGTTTATGAATATGAATTTGAGGAGAAAAAATAATGGGCGGTAAAAGCGGATCATCTGCACCAACAGAACAAACTGTTTATAGCACAGACTTACCTGAATACGTTGAGCCGTATTTTAAACGACTACTGCAACGTGGTGAGGCTGAATCATTACAAGGATATACTCCATATGGCGGTCAAAGACTAGCTTACTTTTCACCTGATGAATTAACTAGTCAAGCAATGACTAGGGGCTTTGCAACTGCTGGTACTCCTCAACAATTTACAGATGCAGCAGCAAGATATGGACAAACTACACCATTAACTTCTCAATATACAGCAGGAACATTTGATTCAGGATATGCAGCAGGAGATGTAGGTCCAACTTATCAAGCAGGAACTATAGGTTCAGATTATAGAGGTAGACAAATAGGATCAGGTTACAGACCTGATATTAGACAATCACAATATGTTGCTGGAGATGTTGGTGGTCCATTTAAGGCTTTAGGCTTTGAAGATAATATACAAAGGTTTATGTCACCTTATCAACAAGGTGTAACAGATATAGCTAAAAGAGAAGCTATTAGAACATCTAATATAGCTGGTAAAGGTATAGCTGATGCAGCTACAGTTCAAGGTGGTTTAGGTGGATACAGAGAAGCTATACAACAAGCTGAACGTGAACGTAATCTTGGTCAAAGACTAGATGATATACAAATGACTGGTGGACAAAGAGCATATGATGCTGCTGTTTCTGCTTTAGCAGCAGAAAGAGCTTCTGGTTTAGGTGCAGCACAATTTGGTTTACAACAATTCCAAGCTGGTGAAGGAGCACAACAAACACAAGAAAAATTAATGCAAGCTGCATTCCAAGCTGGTGAGCAAGCTAAACAACAAGCTGCTTCATTGGGCTTAACAGCAGAACAACAAACTGAAGCATCAAGACAAGCACAAGAAAAGTTTGCACAGTCTGGATTCCAATTGAGTCAACAAGCTTTACAACAACAAGGTGCTCAATCACTACAAGCTTATCAAGCAGGTGAATCTGCTAGACAACAAGCAGCAAAACTTGGATTATCTGCACAGCAACAAGAAGAAGCTGCAAGACAAGCTCAAGAGAAGTTTGGTCAAAGTGCATATGATTTATCTAATCGTTATAACCTAGCTGCTGCACAGGGATTAATGGGTGCAGGTGAAACTATTAGTCAAGATGCAATATCTAGAATAGCAGCCTTACAAGGTATAGGTGAACAACAAAGAGCACTACAACAAGCTAGTTTTGATGTTGGTTATGAAGATTTTCAAAGACAAAGAGACTTTTCACAAAATCAACTTGGATTATTTAGTAACTTGTTAAGAGGTGTACCAGTACAACCACAACAAAGAATAAGTACGTTTCAACAACAACCTGGATTATTTCAAACAGCAGTTGGTGCTGGTTTGTCGGGTTTAGGTTTATATAGAGGAATGGGTTAATGAATTTAGTAGAGTTAGCAACAGAATTAGAATACGTGCCTAAAGATCAATTAGCACAAATGTCACAAGACCCTAGCAGTAGGTATCCTCAATACTTAGTATTATCAGAGATACAAAGAAGAACTGCTAATGAAAAGGCTTATGCAGCAGCACAACCAAAACCTACTTCTACAGTAGCAGAAGAAGTTGTTGGTGAGTTTATGCAGCCTCAAAGTTTGCAAGCAGGTATGCCATCTGAATCAGCTCCAACTGATGCTTTCTCTTCAGAGTCTATGGGTATGCCTGCCTCTGCTCTTATGCAACAACCCATGATGGGTATGGCTAGTGGTGGTCTAACTGGTTATGCAGTAGGTGGTCCAGCATTACAACAAAGTTTTGTAAATCCTTATCTTGACAGTATTAGAGAATTTGCTTCCGATAGATACTTTGATGAAGAAGACGATTTTAATTATGGCACAGCATTATTAGATGCTTCTTTATTAATACCTGGAGCAGGATTAGTAGGTGCTGCTGGTAGAGGTTTATTTGGATTAGGTAGAACTTTAACAGGAGCTATAAGAGGCAAAGGTTTAAAAGATAAAGCACTACGAGGTTTACAAAGTGCATTTACAAAACCTGGGGTTTCTAAAAAACAAATAGAAGCTACTCGTAAAAAAGCTTATGAAGATGCTAGAAAAAGAGCAGTAGATCAACAAAAGAAAAATCTAGGTGTTAAATCTACAGATGGCAAACAATTAGTTGCCACAGGTAAAGATACTTTAGTTCCTATGGGTTCTAAAAATGTACCTATTCCAGCAGGCGGTAGAGTTTTTGATCCTATGAAAACTGCTAAAGCTATAAGTTATCCTGTTGCTGGTGCATATGTATTATCAGGATTAGGTGGTGAAGATGCACCTGAGATTCCACAAGAATTACAAGAATTAAATACTGGATTAGGAGGAGTAGTAGCCGAAAAACCTAAAAAAGAAATTGATTATGATCTTGTAGGATTAGGTGGTCTTATTATGGGTTCTAGAGATATGAGTGAATTTGGTAAAGGTTTATCAGAATTTGCAACAACTGCTTCTAAACGTAAAATAGAAAAAGAAGCACTAGCTACTCAAAATGAACTTAGAAAAGCACAAGCAGCTAAATATAGAGCTGATCTCAAAACTATGGGCTTTAATGAACTACAAGGTGAAATACAATTAATTAATGAAGCTTTTGAAACAGGAGCTTTAGATATTCAAGACCCTGTTATACAAAATTATTTAATGTCTCTTTATGAAGCATTAGCTCAACGAAGAGGCGGTAGTTTACAAGACGACATATTAAAACAACAACAAGCTAGTTAATGAGCACATACAAAGCACCTGACGGAACTGTTTATAACATTCCGACAGACCCATCCAGAAGGAGTCGTTTTGTTGCAGCTATAAAAGGTAAATACGGACAAGACTTAGACGAAACAACTGTAGCAGGACAAGCTGCTGAGTTTGTTAAGGCTATACCTAGAGGTGCTGCTAGTTTAGCTTTAGACGTACCAACTGGTATTGTTTCTCTTTTTGACATAGGTGATGATAGCGAAACCCTTAAAGGTTTACGAGGTCTTGAAAAGTCTTTACGAGAAGATTCCATACTAGCTGCTGATCCTAGATATGCTGATACGTTTGTAACAAAACTAGGTGAAGGTGTAGGTTCTTTTGGTCCATTTCTTGGAGCTGGATTAGCAGGTAGAGCATTAGCAAAAGCTGGTACTGTAGGTGCTAGAACTGGTGCATATGGAATACCAGCAGCTTTAGCTATACCAACAGGTATGGCTGCACAAGCTGATCGTATAAATATAGCCAGAGAAATGGGTGAAGATGTAGGTGCACTAACTGAAACAGGTGCAACATTATTAGGTGGTGCAATAGGTCTAACAGAAATATTACCAGTAGCTAGTTTTTTAAAGAAAGTACCTAAGAGTGCCGTAAGAAACCCAACCACAAGACAACAAATAGAAACAGCACTTAAACGATTTGGTTCTGGTGCTTTACAAGAAGGTGGTCAAGAAGTCTTTGCAAGCTTGGCACAAGACCTTACTGCTCGTGGTTTATATAGTGATGAACTACCAATAGGTGAAAGCGTATTTGATGAGTTTACAATAGGCGGTATTATTGGTGGTACAGCTAATCTTGTTGTTAAAAGCATGGGTGACAAGAAAGGTGTAAAAGCAGAATATACTGCTGAAAAGGCAAGACGAGAAACATTAAATAAAAGAAATTTATTAGAAGCCAAGAAAGTAGAACTTGGTATTAAACAAGGTACTTTGCAACAAGCAGAAGACCTCCCTCCAATAGTTATTCCAAACATTCCCCCTCCTCCCCCGATATTAGATACCCCTAGGTTTGATTACACTCAAAACCCAGACGGCTCTTTTGCTATTTTAAATTTAGATCAGATTGATAATCCTATAGTTGGTATGTCACCATCTGAAACTGAGGCTATTAAAACAGTAGATAAATTTAAAACAGAAGCTAATAACGTCAAACTAAAAGCCGAACTAGACAATGCTTTGTACGCACAAGGAAATGTAAATAGTTCTGCTGCATTTGAAATAGGACAGTCATTACTAGACCCTGAAGCTACAACTATTACTCCCGAAACTTTGTTGCAACACACAAAAATGTCTGAGGCTAAAAGAAAAACATTCTTAGAGGAAAACAAGGGCAAAACTTTTTCTATGTCAGAAGCTGAAGCTGTAATGACTAAAAAAGATTTTGATGATCTTAATACGTCTTTATCTGAGGCTGTATTTAAAGAGTCAGAAAAAAATGGTATTCCATCTATAAGAACAGAAGGTAAGTTGGATACTTCACAAAAGTATATAAATGATCTTTTAGCGTCAAAAAATATAGATATGTCTTTAGGAGGATTAGATACAGCTACTTTTATTAAAGCAATAGAAGTTTATACAGGCAGTAGAACAAACTTTAATAATTTAAGTAAAGCACAAAAGGAACTTTTTTTAGCAAGAGTTCATGCAATGCCAAAATTTAATAATAAAACTTTATTTCCTGATTTTAGACCTAGAGAATATACAGCTCAAGATATTGCAGATTTTGTAGCAAGTGTTGGTAAAAGTGAATTTACTGCAAACGAAGTAGAAACATTTTTAAGAGATAGATTTGAAGGCAAAACCCCTCGTAATTATCAAGAAAAATTTGAAGAAAATGATGGTATTTTATTAGAACAAGTAGATACCTTTTTAAATGATTTAATAGTTAGTGGCAGAAGTGAATTTACTGGCACAGGAACAAGCCCTTCTACTTCAGGTAGAGTAATAAAAGAAAACTTTGAGTTTGATATAGCTCGTAGAGCAGAAGGATTTAATCAAACACCAGAAGAGTTCAGAGCATCATTAGAAGCAGAAGGTAAATTAGCTCCAGAAATTATTGACCAGTTAGTAGAAAAAGAAGCTGCTAGACAAGAGAAAATATTACCTCCACAAGATATTGAGCCAAAGCTCATAAACTATGCAGAGGCTATGGAGCAAGGAAGAAAAAATAAATTTGCTCAAGAAGCTAAAAGAATTCTTAATGAAAGAGGTCTTAAAGAAACTGGAGTTATTGTTAGTGATGAACTGTTATCAGCTAGCACATTAAAACAAGCAGTTGATAATGAAATTGTATATGACCCTAGAGAAGTTAAGAAAAGGGGCATAGAAGGTGAGTACGATAAACAATCAGACATAATCTTTTTATCTTTAAATAGAGTTAATCCTGAAGGTAATGCAACAGATGCAGAAATACAACAAAGATTAAATAGAATAATAGATCATGAAGTTATCCATGCACTTAGAGCTAAAGATTTAATTAATGAAAAAGAGTACAAATACTTACGCAATGTAGTTAAAACTAAAAAAGTACCTAAAGCTTTTGATGAAAATGCTGGCAATATTACTTTTTATCAAAGAAGTAAAAATATAAATGAGCCAGTTGCTAGAACCAGAAACTTAAATGAAGCACAAACAGAAGAGTATATAGTAGAAGAAGCTATAGCTGAGTTGTATAGAGCAAGACAAGACATACCTACAGTTGCCCCTAAGACAAGAACAATATTTCAAAAGATAGTTGATTTCTTTAAAGGCATGGGTGATGCAATGCGAGTGTCAGGGTTTGCTAATGTTACAGAAGTATTTCAAGAAATAGATCAAGGCAATATAGGTCGTAGAGAAAGGGGTGAAATACGAACTACCAGAGAGTTAGATACTGGTGAAGAAGTAGATTTACTGCCAGAGGATTTAGCTAATCTAGCAGCCGAAAGTCAAAGACAAACTACTGAGGCTTTAGTAGGTCGTGAAAGAGTATTAGGTGATGAGCCTATTGTTACTACACAAGAACTAGCTCAAATGAATAGGATTAGAATAATTCCTCCTAAAACACCTACACCAACAGGTACACCTCCTACAGGTGCTACACCTGCACCTACGTCAGGAACATTATATGATTCCTCTAAACTTTCTTTTGCTGATGCCATGACAGAAAGGCAAAAAATTAAAGATGGTATAGAAGGAAAAAATCTTATAGGTGCTATGGAATGGTTATCTAAAAATGCACCTAGTAAAGACTATGAACTGGTAACTAAAAAAGTATTAGGTCAATTAAGAAAACTAAAAAGAGTTGGTTATGACTTTAGACTTTCAATAGTAGATTTTAAAACTAAAGGTGGTGTTGCTAATCCAGATTATGTTGCTGGTTTTTCACAATATGTAGGCGGTTATCATAGAGCTAAACAAGGTGCTAGAGGTAGAATTTTAAAAGATGTTTTGATTGCTTTGAATGATATGAAAGGCACACGAACAGAAAAAAAATATCATGTTAATGGTCTAAATTATGAAACTATATTACATGAAGCTATTCATGCAGCTACAGTATCATCTATTAGAGCTACACAAGCTGGTCTTATAAAAGATGCACAACTTACTAAAGCATATGCTGATTTAGAAAATGTAAGAAATAAAACTATAACTCATATTAAAAAAGAAATAAGAGAATATAGACAAGCCGTAGATGATAATTTTACTTCTAGAAAACAAGATAGTTTTAGTAAACAAGTTATTAGAGCAGCAAATAATAGATCATATGAAAATCATTTGTTGAATTATATGTTAGGTAAAGATGGAAGAGGCATTACAGAAATGCTTTCTTTTGGATTTACTAACAGAGAGTTTCAGGAATTACTAGAAAGCATACCATTTAAACCTAAATCAAAAGATACACTTTGGACTAAGTTTGTTAATGCTATTAGAAGTGTATTAGGTATATCAGCAAAACAAAATACCGCTTTATCTGCTTTCTTGAAGGGCGGTGAGCAATACTTGTCTCAAACTAATAATGCCCTTAATGAATATCCAGCATTTAATCCTAATGATGATATGGCATTTGGACCTGATCCAGATATAGAGCCACAAATAACTTTACCTCCAGAACAGGTTATTGAAATACAAAGACAGATAGATGATTTAAACAGTACATTATTTGCTTTGAATCGTATTTATAGTCAAGAAATGAATACTATGAGTAATGCTAATGCTGCAAAAATGCTCAGACAAATTAAAGATACAGAAAATCAAATAGAAGATTTACAGAAACGACTATCACCAGATCAAGATATAGACAGCAGAATTATCTTTCAAGAAGGAACTAGATTTCAAGGTGAAGCAAACACTTCAGAAAAGACAAGATTACAAGAAGCAGTTAGAGAAGCAGAGGAGCTTGTTAAGAAGACACCTAGGGGTGGAGTACCCTATTACAACACAAATGCGTCAGACGTTGCTATAGACGCTGCTATGACGTTTAATAAAGACCCTTCGTTACAAGCACCACAAGACATACCTCGTTGGTCTGCTCCTTCATTAGAAGGTGTTGATCAAGATATACAAGAAGCAGAAAAAAGAATAGGTGGTGCTCAACCTGCTCCACAAAAGTCTTTTGGTGCAAGATTAATAGAAGTTGTAAAAGACCCTATCACTTCTATTAGAAATACTTTTGGTAACTTTAGACAAAACTTTGTTGATAAGTTAGATAAAGTTGATAAGAAAATACTACAAGCCACAGAACAAAATGAAGATGTTAGGCTAGCAAATAATACCGCAGATACAGCGACTATGGCTGCTTTAAGAATGGCTGATCGTGCCAGAGGTTTATTCCAAGCTATGCTTACTAAAGGAAATATAGCTGATCAAATAGAAGGGCAAGATGCTTTAGCTACTGTAGTTAAAACAAAAGAGGGTGGACTAATACAAATACTTGCACCTTTATACTCAAAGCCTGAATTAGATCAAGAAAGAATATTTAAGCTTTATGCTTCTTTAAAAAGACAAGAAAACTTTAACGAACAAGGAAGACTTGTATCTTCTCCTATTACAGATGCAGATTTAGCTTTAATAGAAAAGATAGAAAATAACTACACAGATGTAAAAACTGTATTTGATAACTATCAAAAATGGAACAATGAATTAATAGAGTTTGCTGTTCGTAAGGGTTTATTGAGTAGATACAAATCTAATAATGAAATCATACAAGAGTTAATACAACTTCGTGAAGACGGCAAAATAAATATAGATAATCAAACACTTCAAACTATGCAAACTTTATCAGAAGAAGCTGGTGGTAGAAGTGTTGATCAAATTAGAAACATAGGTCAGCAGTTTGGAGTAGATACAAGAGGACAAGCAGAGCTTTGGAAAGAACATTCTAGTTACTATCCTTTCTATAGAAATATGGTAGATGATTCAGGTATAACTGCACCAACAATAGCTGGTGGAGCATTGCCTAATAACCCATTAAGCATTTCTTTAGAAGGTTCAGAAAATCCTTTAGATGTAAATCCTTTAGAAGCTATATCTAGAAACTCATTATCTATACTTACAGCCTCACTTAAAAATGATGGACTAGCTAAATTAGTTAGAGATTTAGAAGCTATAGGTGAAGCCAAAGAAATATCAGCAGCAGATGCTGGTCAATTAAATTCTATATTTGTTTTTGAAGATGGAATAAAAAGACATTACTTAGTAGATCGTAATATTGTAGAAGGAGTACAAGGAGTGGGTGGAGTAGGTGTAAGCCCTATTACTAAACTATTGGCTATGCCCGCAGGATTATTAAGAGATACTGTTACTCGTGACCCTGGATTTGTTGTAGTTAATATACTTAGAGATACGTTGTCATCTGCTGTAACAAGTGGTGCTGAATTTACACCTGTTGTTGATTCTGTAAAAAATATGTTTAGAGACATGGAGCAGATAGAACAATTTGGTGTCATAGGTGGATATGATTTTGCCAATGATGAAGGTGAGGTTAAAGAATTTATAAATCGCACCATGCGTAGACAAGGACTAACACCTAATAATGGCATGAATGCAAAAGATGCCTTCTTCAAACTTTGGGATGGGTTGGGTGAACTAACAACAAAATCAGACGGAGCAACTAGATTAGCAGTCTATGAGTCGGTTTATAAAAAGTTAAAAGATCAAGGATACACAGAAGCACAGGCTCAATCGGAAGCCGCTTATCAGTCGTTAGAAATAATCAACTTCGGCAGAAGAGGACTTGACCCAATGTTCAGGGTAATCACATCTGCTATACCTTTCTTAAATGCAAGAATACAAGGATTAGACGTTCTATACAGAACATTCTTTTCTAAACAGTATTCGGCTTTAGAAAAACTACAAGAAGGGGAAACACTTGAAGACGTTCAAGGTAGAATATTTAGACGGGCAATGATAAACGGCTCATTCCTTACAGGTCTGACGCTACTTTATTATTTACTGGTTAGTGATACTGATGAATATAGAAACCTTAAACGTGAAGTCAGAGATGATAACTGGGTAGTACCCACACCTTTTGACTACGCAATAAAAATACCAATACCTTTTGAAGTCGGCATGATGTTCAAAGCTATACCTGAAAGAGTATTTGACTTGACTCTAGGTGATGATGCTTTCTCTCAAGCTTCCTTTGATGAATTCCTAACTTCTACCCAAAGACAACTAGGAACATCTGCTAATGTGCCTTTCATAGGCGGTGACATAGGCATACAAGCACTAAAACCAATAGTAGAAGCAGTAACAAATAGAAACAGTTTTACAGGACAAGAGATTGTTCCTTACTATCAACTAAAAAGAGAAGCTGGATATCAGGCTAGAGAAGGAACTAACTCACTAGCTAAAGCTTTAGGTGAAGCCTTAAACATATCACCCGCTAAGATAGAGCACGTCATAAGAGGATATACAGGAACACTTGGAGGATATGTCTTATCAGCTACAGATTCAATAACTCGTACTGCTACAGGTCAGCCTTTGCTTCCTTCCAATGTTGATCTTGCAAGACAACTACCTGTCGTAAATAGGCTTATCATGGATACAGATAAGGCGGGAGGACTGCAACAACAATTCTATGAACTCAGGGGAGAAGTAGATAAAGCAGTTAATACAATGAATGCTCTCAAGAAACAACAACGCTTTGATGAACTATCAGCTTATAGAAGCAATATGAAAGGTGTTGTAGGTGTAAAAGGTCAGGTAAGAGCCTTAGAAAGATACTTAGATAATTGGAGAAAGAGAAGGGATAGACTTCTCAGAAACGAGAATATGTCTGTAATCGCTAAGTCAGACAAGCTTAGAGAAATGGAACTAGAAAGAGACAGAAGACTAGCCTTCGTTCCTGAACTAAGAAAGAAAGCTAGAGTGCCCGTCATAAACCTGAACCTTTAATTCATCTATAAGTTTCTCTTCCTTCAACTGTTTCAGTCTAAAGAAGTCATTGTGTTCAGGATAACGAGCATGAAATAAACGAGCATAGAATCCTATATAGTCATTACTTATCTTGAACTCTCCTCCATTAGTCTCTATCTCACTATGCCACCTAATGCGATTTATGATCGCCCAATGAGAGTAATGCTTTCTACCTGTGGCAATTGCCTCCAAAGTATACTGCTCAAACTTACCCCACACTTCAGGGTTTTGTTTGTGCCATTCCCACCATGCTTCTTTTCTTTCTTGCAAATCATCTTGCAACTGTTCAACTAATTTCATAACACCTCCAGATTTCTATTAACCAGTTAAATATTATTTTTCTGGGATGGTAAATAGCTCCAAAATACACCTCGGATTATCTTTATCCACCCCACCAAATTTATAAACCACTTCTTTGATTTGTTCAAAGCTATCATCTTCTAGTATCTCTGCCTTCACCAAAGCATCACAAGTAAACTTGTCTATGATTGAACAGGGATTACTGATGTCTAATCTTCTATTACTTCTAGCGTAATAGGTAAATACCAACTTCACAGGCTCGGTAAACCTCGGATAATCTTTAATCCTTTCTACTAATTGTTCTGAGTAAAGTCTCTTTGAAGTAGACAACACTCGGTAATGTGCGTTGCGATAGTTGTTCAGGTTGAGTATGAACTTCTTTTTCTTGGAGTAGTAGATTTCTAAGGGCAGATCAATTTGCACAGTAAATTCCTATGACTGGTAAATATTTTTTATGTGCAGCGTCACGCAGCGTGTTATTTCTCAATAAATACCAAAAACTTTTCATCATCTATCTTTACCATTGCCACAACGTCCTTACCCTTAAACTTTCTTTCTGCACCTGTAAAAGACTTAGCCTTCACTTCGGTTGTTTCAATTACCAACTGTTCATCTATACTGTCAAATGTAATTGATTTAAGTCTCAATTTTTCTCCTTATAATCTTTTATTCTT
>TARA_R100000654_G_scaffold9756_1_pt1 | contig 14767 bp, 15 predicted proteins | sample TARA_R100000654 | Tara Oceans TARA_R100000654 (sample SAMEA2622473) | marine metagenome | biome: marine biome (ENVO:00000447); feature: surface water layer (ENVO:00002042); material: "saline water (ENVO:00002010), including plankton (ENVO:xxxxxxxx)" | depth 5 m
TCGGCGCTTGAAACTTGATTGACGCACTGGCGTCATCGTCTGCAAGGTTCAGGACGTTGATGCCATCCGTGCCATCTGAGAAATTTTTCAAATGCGTCATTAGCTCTCGAAGGGAGTTATTAACGGCACTGGGGAGCATGCCCTCGTCGATGTTGATCCCGCCGACATCCGTGTTCGAGGCGTTGGTCGCGGAGTAATCTGTAAGTTTGTCTTTAGCCACTTATGCCTCCAATGCGGTCACGCGCGCTTTGAGCGCAGTCATTTCGGTTTCGAGGGTTTCAATCTTGGCGATGCTTTCCTTCAGGGCGGCGGTCAAGAGAGGAACCAGCTTAGATTGATCAATGCCTTGCATCACAGGAATAGTATTGCCGTCGTCGTCCAGCTTTTTATCACCAGCAGATGTGCCGTCCGGTGCATCGCCGTCATCAATCTGTTGCTGTGTCCACGTCTCCACTTCATTGTGTGTGCCTGTTACAGCCTCCGGCACAACGGTCTGCGCCTCATGGGCAAGAAAGCCGTCAACCGTGTTATCAGGGTCAACGATAAAGTTGAAACGCTTTGGTGACAGTGCCTTCACACGGTCAATAGCGCCGGTCATGTCTACGACTGCTTCTTTGAGGCGATAGTCTGAAGATGTGTTAAACGCTGTTGACGAAGGAGCTACCTGAATTGACCCGACGTTACCGTTAGAGTTTCGGAATGTCATATGAGTGGTAGTTGCGGTGCCGTTTGTATGCTCAGTAACAATTCCTGAGTTTTGAACACGGTCAAACTTAACAAACATTTTTCCGGCAGCAACACTAGCTGTGTCACCAACTATAAAGTTGCCAGCACTGTCGAGGCGCATGTGTTCAGTGTTATCCACTGCAAACATAATGCGGCTGTTACTACTAGCGTTTGCCGTGTCCGCTGAAATCTGGAGACTTCCAGAGGTATAATCAGCGTTGATTTCAGAGTGATTATTTGATGCGCCGGTGTCAGTAAGCCGGATGATTGGTTCTGTTCCTGAGATTTCTAGGAGTTGAGCCGGAGTTGCCGTCCCTATGCCGACCTTACCGTCACAGCCAATAGTGACTTTATCAACTTGAGTGCCACCGACATTTGATTGAAATTTGGCAATTGTTCGTGAGGATGTGCTGGTCGGGTGGTATGCAGTTAGCGCAAAATTACTGTCACCTGCGGCACACTGTGTTGTTAATGTCCCAACAGCCGTGCTAGTTCCAACAGTCAAGCTATCAGCCGCTGGCGTCTCAAGATTGACCGCGCCGGTGCTGACGTTTTTCAAATCAGTCATCAATTCCCTGAGAGCATTATTTATCCCAGATGCGGCGCAGCCTTCCGAGATGTCCACCGACTGAATGTCAGTGTTATTCCCAGAAGTCGCATCAAAGTCGCGGATTGAATTCTTTGCCATCAGGTTGTTCCTTCTTCAACGTCTGTGCAGTTTAACACGGCACGAGGGTTATAGCACTATGGGGTCACGCGCGTCATAGATGCGCCGCCGTCGGTGATAGCGTAGGTGACCGGACGACCGAGGCGGTCGGTGATCGTCTCGTAACGGATGCCCGGCTCAGGGATGCGCGCCTCTCCGGTGCCGGGCAGCATGCCTGCCTCGGCGGATGGGATGCCGAGTAGGCCGCCCACCATCGGCGACACTGTCGGCTCAGCTTCTGCGGCCAGCAGGCCAGCGGTAGCAGGGGAGCGCATTGCTGAAGGCACCACCCTCTCCATCAAGAACGACGTGGCCGCTTGACCGGGCCGAGTGTATACGCCCTTGCCGATGCCGAGCGTAAGGGCCGTCATAACAGGATCAACCGCCGCGCCACCGCCAACACCGCCCATAGTCATCATCGTCCTGAGCGGCGCACTCTCCGGCACCTTCGCGCCGATTGTCTCTGCGGCAGTCTCTGCGAACTTCTGGAGCCTCCCCTCGCCACGCTCAAGCCGGTTCAGCCCGGCAGCGCCTGCTTTTTTCTCTTGTCTCTGAATGGCAGACAGGAGCTTAGCTGGAGTGAATACATTTTCCTTTACGCCTGCGCCGGTAGCTGCGGCACGCACAGGGTAATACATCGAGTACGCTTCGTTTGTCTTACGGAGGAGGTCAGCCTTGGCCGGGAAATATTTTCCGACAATCTCCATCATTTCGGCGTCAACATCTCTGACCGCTCGGCCAAGTATTTTTTGGTATGCGTCCTGCGAACCCATAAAGTCACTGGCAATACTTCCGAGCGACGACTGCATATCCTTGACGGCGTTACCTGTTAAGCGGTCTTCGGGTATGCGGTTAAAAATCTCGTCTATGATAAAAGTCTCAAGCTGCTCACCCTGAGCCTTGGTGAGGCGGGACTTGTAAGGAGCGATAATTTTCTGAATGTCGTTTATGAAGGTCGTGCCGACGCCGCCAGACAAATCAATATCAACGCCTTCAAGCGCCTTATCATAGCTTTTCTTAAAAATTTCCTGAGCCTCAATCGCCGCCTGACGCGGGTCGGCACCCCTCGATACCTTCTTGCCGAGAGGAGAAAGCGCCTCATTATAAGTAGCCGTCGCAAACTGCTGGAGAGCCTTAAGCCGCGTTGGGCCAATCATCTCCGCGCCGATGGGCAGCTTAGACAATCCCTCCTCAATCATGCCGACCGTGCCGCCAAGGCGCTGGCCTACAGATAGTGGGATGCCGCGCTTGATAAGTTCCTTCGCGCCCTCGGTGATGGCGGGGGCCATCCTAGCGCCAATGCCGCCAATGCCAGCGCCGAGAGCCATTGAGGCAGGTACATCGCCCATCGTTTCAGCCGTGCCTGCCCCGTACAGCGCGCCACCCGCCATGCCCCTTGTTACAGGGGTAGTGACCTGCATGCCTTTCTGCGCCACCTTTGCGAGGCCGGGTACTTTGGACGCAATCTTCAGCAGGCCGCCCGGCGTCATAATCGCTGCGCCGATCTCAAGGCCGAAAGACAGGAAAGGGTTCTCGCCGCGAAACTTTGCAAGTTCAGCGTTCGTCGCCTTCTTCGCCTCTTCGTATGTCTGGTCGCCAAGGACGCTGCGGACATATGCCTCAGCCTCGTCAGCAAAGCCGAAGGTGATGCCCTGACCAATCGAGCGCGCAACGCCGGTTGCGAAGCTGACCGCGTCCCAGTCCTTTTTCGGTGCCGCCCCTGCTGCGGCCTCGTCTAGGCCAAGGCGCTCGATCTCTTCCTGTGTCGCTTTTCTTGTCGCCATTTAATCGTCCACCGCTATAATGTCGCCATTTGGGGTTCTGTAGTAAGACGTGCCGCCGCTGCGCTTGAGAAATGTGGACCCCGGCGGGATGCCAGTTTCTTCTGCCTCGCCGAAAAGAACTTCGTAGGCCGGTCCAGACTGGGCGATCATGCTCTGAAGCGCGCGCTCACGAGCCAAGCGCTTTTGCTCGACAACCTCTGGCCCTTCTCCCGGCTGCGGGAAATATTTGCGGTCCTCTTTTTCAAATTCCGACACAGAGATCGCCGCACCCGACTCCTTACGCAGGACTGCGGTGATGAAGTCAGTTTTCGCCGCCATATATCTCTGGCCCTCTGCCGTCGATGCAAAGCCAGAGACAGAGCGCGGCAGGTTGCTTGCAATATAATCTTGGAAGTTTGTCGGGTCATAGCCGCCAGCAGTCAACTCGTCGAAAATCATAAGGCCAGCATTCATGCGACTAGCGAACGCGGCGGCGTTGCTTTGTCCGTCCGTAAACTTGGCGGATGTCTGACCGATAACTTCCTCACTATCAGCAAACCCCTCAGGACGATGGAACGCCGACATATCCTGACCCGGAACCCTTACAACGGTTGTGCCTGCATCCGTCTCTCTAGTTTCAGTCCTCGGCTTTGACAGATAGCCATAGGCGAGGCGGTAAAGTTGCTCCTCTTGCGCTGAGGCTTTCCCATCTTCCATTTTAGAGTTTAAGTTCAGCAGCGTGTTCATCGACTGCGCCGTCATGCTTGTGCCAGCAAACGGCCCTTGATTTTGTATTTTTGCGGCCTTAATCCCGAGGTCGGCAGTTTTGTATGCAACATCTAAATCAAACTCCCGCTGCTTCATATCAGCATCCCGTTGCGCCATAGTGGCGTCCGTATAAGCCTTGAGGCCAGCCGCGCCCATCCGCGCCAGACCTTGACCCAGCGAGGTCGGTTGCAGCGAGGGTCCGCCATATTCGAGGCCGGTCAGCGCCGCAGCCGCGATGCCTTGGCCGGTCGGCGAAGTCAGGGGCTGGCGGAAGGCGTCAGCCATAGTCCTCGGCGCTGCCGGAAGACGAGGGCCGCGCGGGATCATCGAGCCGCGCATTGCGGCCTGTTCCAGCGGCATCACCACGCGGGGCGCAGGGCGCTGCTGAGCGCGATACGCGGAAAGCTGCGCCGCGTCCATAGCCGCCGCAGGAACAACGCCTGACGGCGTGGTAAAAGGCATCGTGCGTCGCATCGTGACGCTGGGCGCTGGCGGCTGCACCATGTCGAGAAAGCGCCGCGCCACAGATGGGCGCTGGAAGGCGAGAAGTCCGGGTCGTGTCATTCCGTTTGCCATGTGTTACCCCAACAGTCCTGCGAGAGCGCCGAGACCGGCGCCTGCGCCCATACCCAAGCCGGGAACCATTCCCGCAAGCTGAGCGCCGCCCAAAGCGCCGCCAAGCGCAGAGAGAGCAGGCTGGCGATATACTGGGCGGATCGATTGACCGCCAACTGTGCCGCCTGCAACGGTTGCCATATAATCCGCAAGGGCAGCGCGCGGTGCCTCTTGCTCGAACTGAAAGCGCTGAATGTTCGCCGCAAGCTCTGCCGCGTCCTGAGCCTCTCTGGCAGCGCCAACCTGCGCCAGCGTCTCAAGGTCAGCCTGACCAAACGCGCGAGCCGCAGGAGCCTGAGCGATTGCCTGTTGCTGCGCCTGAAGAGCAATCGGCGCAAGCGCCTGCCCCAGAGCCGCCTGCTGGTAACCGGAGCCGTATCGACCTGCCTTAGATGCCTCGGCCTGTACGGCCTCAATGGCGGGACGGAAGGCCGCAGCCATCAGCGGGTTCGTGCCGGTGAGGTTTTGCATCACCACGTCCTGAACCGCCCCGATGAAGGGTGAGCCGCTGACAGCTTGCTGCCGCAAGCCAGACAGCGCCATCTCTGTCTCCGGCGCAAAGCCGATGGTGGTCGAGCCGGGGAAGAACTGTTGCGGTGTTCCGTACAGTTCCTTCGCCTCGGAAAGACCGAACTCCAGAAACGGCTGCGCGTATTCTGGCGCGCCGGTGCTTGTCACTTGCCTTGTCGTGCCGCCGCCTTTACTCATCTTTGAAATCCCTCATCAATACCACCGCGCTCTGCTGGTAGTTTTCAAGTTTACGAGACCAACCCCGTCGCCCGATGATCTCCATCCCGTCGCAACCTAGCGTCTTGGCCCACGCGGCGATTGCAACTTCCGCCTCTACTAGCTCGTCAAGATCGCCACCCGCCAGCCAAATCCGACACATTGCCTTCTGCGGATAGTCAACTATCTCTGTGACTATAGCAGACTTATCCAGCGGAAAGAACTGGGCCTTGCCCTCCGACACAGCAAGCATCACATCTTGTATCGTATGAGACCCGTTCGCGTATTCGAGCGCGTCCTCAATGTACTTCCTGCACCTGACCCACGCATCAGCCGATAATGAGGTAGGCGAACTCTTGGGTGCTTCCGTGGCTCTTGTGTCCAATCTTCATCGTCCCGTCTGTTGATGTTGATTTGATAAACGGCTGATGGTTCTCAGGAGACCCATTGATTGCGGTAAAAAACACCACGCTTTCTTTTGAGAAGCGCGGGTCTGTTTTTGTTGTTTCAGTGGCGCTTGCCGAAAGCGTCACATAATCCCAGCTATTCAGGCCGCCACTGATCGTGCGGTTTAGAAGCTCTGCAACCTCGCGGGTAGTCGCAAGGATCGGATTGAGGATGCGAAAGTTTGCCTTGCGCGTTGTCATCGCCTGCCTATCTGCCTCGCCTCAACATCCATGCCTTGCGCGAAAGACCACTGACCGCTCAGGTTCATTCGCGCTCGATGGTATCGGCCCTGCGCTCGGAACGGCGCAAACCCATCAGTGCTCGGCGCCTGCGCCGTAGTAAACGTGACCTCGTCAGAGTGCAGGCCGCGCGTGCCGATCTGCACCGTCACTGTGCCATCTTCGTGATACGGATAGACGCGCGTGACCATATTGAACCTGCCGGTCGCAAGCCCTGCTTCACTGGTCTCGATGGTCGCGGCGAGAGGGTCGCCTGTAAACGTGAATATCTTGTTGCCCTGAGCGCCGCCGAAGATGAACTGGCCGCCTTTATACAGCGCGCTGTCGAGCGAAGCTGGTAGCGCGTCGATGCTGGTGTTTACAGTGTCTAGCTGTTCGAGGGTATAGGCAGGGGTAAACATCGGCGCAATTAAGCCAGCACTAACATTTGCAATCGACCAGCGCCCGATGGCGTAGTTATAGATCAGCAGCTTGTCAGGCTTGGCGTCGGTGCTGTTGTTCGACACATACGACCAGACTGCAATCTGGTTCTGCGGATCGACGCTCGATGTCATCCTGTCCTTGTGTGCGATATTGAAATCGTCAAAGAAAAATTTGTCTACCTTCTCCGCGCCGATGTTTTGGGACCGTTGGCCGTCAAACGCGTAGAAGCCGTCGTCGGACAGATAAAAGACAGTGTGACCGATATTGCAGATTGACCCCGGCACCTGACAGCCGCGCGCCGTCTCGACCTTGTCAAACTGGAAGATCAGCGGCGGACCCGAGTAGGTGGCGCGGACAATCGCACGCTCCATCAGGATCGTGCAGTATTCACCGCCGATCATGCCGGTCACGTTGCCTGCGTCGGGGATGTCTTGGAAGTCAGACTGATCCGTGCCAGCGGTCCAGCTTGTGATGTCATTGAAGCCCGACCACTGAACGCGAAACGGCAGGCGATTGCCCGACCCATCATCAACATTGCCAAGCCACACGAAATCGCGCACGACCGCAATGAAATCACCATCAGGCGGAGAGCCAGCCAGATCGGCAAACAGGCTGCTGGTGCCGAGCGTATAGCGCTGGGGCGGCACGCCAATGCCACCAACTGCGATCACGTCCTTGCCGAACTGCACGAAGCGCCAGCGCTCTTCCGGCGCAGTCAGCGTGTAGTTGCCTGACTTTGAGATGTTGTCGAGGCCGCTATCACTGCTGTCGAATTGATACAGCTTTGAAGTATCACCAGCGAACAGCTTGACGTTTCCGCTGTTATCTTTTGCGGCAAAGACGCCATTGATATCCGCGTCAGCCGCACCAGAGTAGGCGACGAAATCGGGCAGGCTGCGATAGCCTCCGGCCGCAGGGATCACGTTCTCGGCGCGCGTCACGCCGGGGTTTGAATAATCTGGCTGATCGGGCAGCCATGGGCCAAACTGTATCATTGCGTGTGCCAGACCTCGCTGCCTGTAGTTACCGTCGCCCAGACCTCAGAGCCTACTGCGACGTTTGTCCATGTCTCAGTGCCGTCAGCGATCTCTGTCCAATCCTCGCCAAGCACCTTGCCCCTCATTGTAGCAGACAGAGCCATGTCTGCGGAACCTGCCCCTACAAAAACGCCCACAGAAGCCGCTGTGGCGTCCATAGAGATGCCTGCGCTACCAGCAGTGGTAAACACCAGCACATACGACCCTGTGGCCGCCATAGAGGCGCTGGCAGCACCTTCTACGCCTCGGATGCGGTCGCTGTCAGATGTGGCGGTGATCGCGACACTGGCGGCGCCTTCCATGTGTGCGATGAAAGCGGCAGTCGCCGACACGGCTGCTGCGCCGGTCACTGATGCGTCAACGCCGCGCTCGCGGAAGTTGTCGGAGGCGGCCGACATCGAGAGCGACACAGACGCATCGAACTCAATCGGGACGCTGATCTGCGCCGTCGTGGTGATTGCTGTGGCCGCGCTACCGGCGACGGAGAAGAAGTCGAAGCTCAGGCTGTCGAGATCGCCAAAGGCATCAGCACTGTCAAGGCTCCCGACAATGCTGTCTAGCTCTTCAAGGGTTGGCTCTTTGGTAAAGTCGGCACGAAGCAGGTCAGCATCGGTATCAAGCGACCCGACGAAGGCGTCAATGGAGCCAGTTAGCTGATCGAGGGTCGGCTTCGTAATTGCCACAACATCACCTTATGCTGCGGTGACATCGAGATCACCCGCTGAGATTTTTAGAACGTCGCCCGATGCGATTGTCTTCGCCGTGGTAAACGCGCCGTGGATAAGCAGGTTTCCAGAAGACGCCGCATCGAAGATACCAAAATGGCTGACACTGCCCCACGTTCCTGTCGCTGCCGCGAACTCAATCGCCGCAGTGTTATCGGTCGTGCCACCAGAGGCCGCATCAAACGCAGCCGCCACACGACTGTAATTGCTGCCGCTTAGTTCGGTGCCGCTGTTGTCATCACCAAATGACCCGGTCGAAAGACCGATATAGACCGTTGATGGATGGGTGTATGCTGTTGTGCCAAGAACATGATCAAGAATTTTGTTCTCTAAGTAATCGCTCATTGCAGACATTTAGCTCTCCACTGCTGCGTTCTGGCGCGCGTAAATGCTGCTGATTTGCAGCGACCCCGTGCCGTAATGAGCGCGCTGCTCGTCAACCTTGATCTGTTCAAGCGCAAGATTGAAGCGTTGCATATACTGAGCAGCACGCTGTTCATCGAGAAGGTAAGCATACGCCTCTGCAAGTGATCCGTATAGGTAGGCATCAGGAGAGCGGCTCAAAATGTTGTTTGTGGCGTTGCTGTCAGAAAGCGCCACAATCGAGCCGATGTAAATGATCTCTGCTGTATAGCCGCTATCCGGCACCGGGCGCATCTTCATCTCATCTCCAACAATGCTGAAGCCGAGAGGCTTGCCAGTGCCTCCAGACGAGAACTTCTCGTCGAGCGCGACCGGGCTGTAGTAGGTGAGCACCGTGATCGGCGTTGTGTTCAGCTTGACCTCGCGAACTTCCCGCAGGTCTGTCGGCAGCGCAATGTACTCGTCGCCTGATGTAAGCGTTGCGGTAGCGCGCTTCTCCTGAGACCGCGTCTCAAGCTCGCGAGACATCGTAGCCTCGGCAAGCTGGATGAAGTCGGGGATTACGCTGGTCAGATCATCGCGAGCAAGAAAGTTCGCAATAGTTGTCTTCAGTTCGCTGTAGGTCGAGATAGCCATCAGATGTTTCCACCGCCTGTTCTAAATGCCCGGTTCTGGTGATCGTTGAGCCACGCCTTCCATGCCTTTTGATTTTCACGCATCGGACCAAACTTCTCCAGAAGGTGATTGTACACCACGTTCGGGATTTCGGCCACATGCTGTGCGTGGCGCTGTGTGTTACCGATCAGTGAGCCGGGGCGGTAGTCGTTCGCCATCTGCTTGTTTAGCTTCAGCAGGTCGCCAAACTCCTGCCGATGCTCAATGTACATTGAGCCATCTTGATGTTGGTGCATCACGATTTCTTTGCGCTCTCTTGGGCTGGTGTAAAGATATCGTTTCATTTTGTCCTCATAGAAGAGAGGGCGGCTCCGGCCGCCCCCTCGCTAAGTCATTGATTATGAACCATTAAGATCGAGAATCATGCTATGTGCTTTTGGCGCAGTCGGCTTTAATGCCCACTCGATCACGATGTGGCTTTCCGTCGCGTCGCCGACCTTGGCGAGGTCTTCCTCAAGGAAGTTACGACCGTTCAGCGTGCAGATCGACACGAAGTCCGGGTCGATCAAGAAGATGCGGTCGTTACCAAGCTGGCGAGACGGGGTCGCCTCAACAGTACCGAAGTCGCCGAGGAATACGCTAGTGGACCCCACATAGGTCACTTCCTTGGCAGCGGTCATGTTCACGTCATTGCTGACGAGGTTGCCCGACGCAGCCAAATCGGAAAAATTGGCTTTGTTCGTGGCACTCATAAGCATTAGACGAGGGTTGCCGCCGTCGGCCCATGCGTCCTGCTGCGCGTCCTCAATGAGGGCGAGCGTCAGTGCGCGGTCGGTGCCGCCGGTTACTGCGTCGGTGCCATCGCCAGTAGCGAAAGCGCCGGAGCCGCCACCAACAGAGCCGTTAGTGATCCAGCAAGACAGCGAAGCCGACTTGCGCGGCTCAGAAGCGGAACGAGCAACATCAGTGTCACCGACCATCTTTTCGATGTCGCGGCGCAGTTCCAGTGCTTTCAGCACCTTCTGATAGTTGTGTTCCCGCTCACGGCCTGCGGTATCTACCGCATCCAGAGTGCCGGAGGTCGCGAAGACCTTCTTGGAAATCTGGTGGTAGTTACCGATCCTAGAGGTCGGCGTTGCCGCCGCTGTGGCGGTGTCGGCACCTTCGTTGTGGTAGTTGTCGGTCGCGGCAGATGCCAGTTCCTGAACTTGCCATTCGGTAAAGATACCGTTCGAGGTTTCCTTCTTCACGTTCGAGAAGATCGGTGTTTCAGCAGGGTCGATGCGATAGATCACATCTGCCAGCTGTTCGCGCTCACCAATGGCGGCGCCGGTAGCGAAAGTCGTCATGACTTTTTCCTTTCAGGTTGCGGGTCTACTTACGACCCATAAGATACTCAACAGCGGCGTCCACCGTACCGGCGCTTTCAAAACGCTTTCTGGCTTCTTGCCGAGAACGACTAGCAACTTCTCGCTTGGTCTTTGGTCGCCCTGCTTTAGCCATCTTCGGAGCTTTTCGGGTTCGCTTTTTGGCGGCGGGTTTCTTCTCCTGAAGCCGGTCCCACTGCCACGCCTTGTAGAGAAGCTCGATAGCGCGCGCATCAGATGCGTTTGCGATCTCCTCCTCCGAAAACCCGATACGCTTCTGAGCGTAGGTAATCACTTCCCTGCGCTCCGCCTCGCGAACTTCCTCATCCTGCCACGCAGGAATACGGCTGAGCATGTCAGTTCTCTGCACCTCGAGATGCTTGCGAAGCTCCTGCTCCTGTTCGCGAGACTTCTCTCCCGCAATCCGTTGTTGCTCGGCCTGAACCTGCTTCTGGTATTCCTTCTGCTGGTCCCACTCGGCCTTGTACAAGAACAGATCACGTTCGGACATAGTCTCGGCTAATGCTCTCCAGTCAGGCTCCTGTTGAGTTGTCTGCTGGATTTGGGCAGCCAACTGATCAAGTTGCTGCGCGTAAGCGTCTCTAATTTGTCTCGTTTCAGCTTGCTCCGCCTCAAAGGCTTTGCGCTGTTCGGCTAACTCCATCGAACGCTTAGTGTACGCCTGTTGCCGCGAATAACCGCTTTGAAGCTCGTCGAGGGTCACCTCCACCTCTTCGCCGTCCACCTTTACGGTGTAGACCTCGGGGGGTTCCTCGTCGTACTCCTCGCCGTCATCCGCCTCATAGGCGTCTTCGCCCTCATCGTCTTCTGCATAATCTTCTTCCGAGGTCGCGTCTGCGGTGTCCTCTTCCGGTTCGTATGCTTCAGGCTCAGGCTGTTGAGGCTCTCGGGCCTCGACCTGCTCTTCTGTCACGGTGTCCGCTGGGGGCGTGTTCAGAAGAGAAACTGCATCGGTTAAAGAAATGGCTCCGGTTCCTTGCGGATTGTCGGACATAAAATATCTCCTAGTTTATTCGGCCGTAGCGCCTGAACTCGTCAAGCTGGGCCTTTGCCAACTTACCATCCTCGACAACGCTTTGAAAATACCCCTTAACGGCGCCAAGTGCCTGCATAAGGTGGAATAGCTTTTCGCGTGCCTCACTATCATCGACGCTGGATGTCTTCCACGCCTCGATAAATTGCTCATCGAGATACTCGAAAGCCTCGACAAAAAGTTCGTTACGCAGCAGCGCCTCAGCCCTAGCCGCCCGGTCCTGCCGCTGTCTTGCCTTGTGCTCGTTCATGCCAGCAATGTGTATCCATCCAGTTTCGGTGGCGTGCTGAAGAAGCTCGGCGTCACGGCTCCGCCCATGCGGAAGGCGCGGTTCGCCGAAGCGAAGTCCATCGGCGAGCCGAAGCCTGCGCCATAGCGCTCCTGAAAGCCCATCAGGCCTTCCGGGGCCACATCCAGCAGACCAGAGCGCACAAAGCGCTCGCCGGGCGTGGTGTCAACCGTGGTGCGCTGCATCGGCTTTAGGCGGCACGCCTGAAGGTCTTCGTCGAAGACGTATCCGTCGGGACACTTCTCTTGGCCGGTCACTGGGTCGGTGACGGTGCCGGTGATCTCTGGCTCACCATCACCCTGACGCATGCGGCGCTCTTCTTCCTCAGCAATCGGATCACGCCCGGTCAGGCGTCCGCGCTCGTCGCGGTATCCGGTGAGGCGGCCTGTCGTATCATACACAGGCGAGAACAGGTTCGGGTCCGAAAGATAAAGCTGATACGCCTCGCTGTCGCGTCCGCCCATGCGGCTACCTAAGCCCTCAAGAAAACGCTCATTCATAAAGCGCGTGGGCGCGCCTAAAAGACCTTCCGATGCACCAGCAATATTTGCGCTAGCCGCAGCAGCCGCATCCGAAAGCATCGCCTGATACGCATCAAACCCAGCCTGCCGCTGGTTCATGCCCATCGAACGAGCGGCTTCTTGCGCTCTAAATGCGGTCGCGGGGTCCACGGCTGGCGACACAGACCCATAAGTCGGAGCTTGTGACAGATTAAGTTGGATTGCCGCAAGGGCTGCGTTTGCTGTGGCTGGGTCAATCGCAGACCGCGCAGGCATCGCTGCCATTCTCGCCTCAGCCTGACGAATTGCCTCAGCCTCTGCTGCGCGCTGTGCCTCTGCGGCAGCGGCAGCGGCGGCAGCGGCCGCTGCGGCTTCCTGCTGTCTTTGGCGCTGAACGGCAGCGGCGGCGGCAATCTCCCGCTGTACCGCAGCGGCGGCAGCGCGATCTGCCGCACGATCATTGCTATCGCTTTCGCGCTGCCTTTGAAAATCGCGTTCAGTTCTGGCCGGATCGCGAGACGGACTGCGCGAAACACCACCGCCGCGACCACGCTCTCCAAATGACATTTCGTAATGACCGGGCATCTCTAGTTCCTCGGCAGGTTGGTTGAAATATCGCTATCAGTGACAGCCTTGGCGACACGAAGCTCTGCCTCAGCCTGAAGCTCCTGCCTGCGAAGCTCCATCTCCATCACCATCTTCTCGCGCTCAAGCTGGATTTCCATTTCCATACGCTGTCGTTTTAAGGCCATCTCCTGCTCAAGCTCGACCAGCTTCGGATCGGGCTGCGGAGCCTGCTGCTGCGCCTGCTGCATCATCATCTGCTGGCGGATCATCTGCGGCGAGTTGAAGAACTGATCAACATCCTTGAAGCCGCCGATCTCAGCAATCGAGCGCAGCGTGTTTACATACTGCTCTATCGATACAATCGGGTTCTGCGGCCCAAGCTGTGTCAGGATTTGCTCCTGCTTTGCCGCGACCTGCGTCAGGAAGGCGATCTTTGTTTCGTCGTCTGTAGTGCCAAGGCCAACCTGCACGATGATGTCAAACTGTGACTTCCACTCCGCAGGGTTGATCGGCACGAAGCTGTTCCGCAGGCGGAAGACCTTCGGCTTGTTGTCGTGCTTCAGGACCAGATGCAGGATGCCCTTGAACAAGTCCTTCACGCCGGTCTCGGCCATTGTGCGCGCGTAGCTCTCCAGCTTTATCTGAGCGCCGCGAACAGTCGCCGCAACCGCGCTGGCAGTCGAGGACTGCAAGGCGTCAGGCGACAATCCCATCGACGCCTTCGACATGCCGGTGCGGTTCTCTTTGACGCTGTCGAGATAGTCCATCAGCGGCCTGATCTCACCGCCAACAGACGCGCCGGTGATCTGCTGCACCATGCCGGGCTGACGCGCACGAATGATCCCGCCAGCCGAGCCATCAAGCAAGTCATCGAGGTTCACCTGACCCTCGACCGCAATCATGCGCGGCAGGGTGCTGCTGTAGACGCTGTCGAGATACTGACGCATCAGCGTGGTCTTGATGACCTGCAAGTCCTCGGTCAGATCATAGATTGACCGGCCGATCAGACGATGCGGCATCAGGATCGGCGAGCATACCGCGAACGGCATATGATCCCACGGCTCATTGTGCAGGATATACGCGCCGTCGCCACCAATCGCGCAGATGCGGCGACGCTCGGCAATACCATCGCCGTCGAAGTCCACGTTCATGATGCACTCATGGTAAATCACCGAGCGCAGGGTCGGGTCGGCCGGATCAACGCCGGTCGCCGCCTCAAGGTCTTGGAAACGGTTGTTCACCTCGCGGTCGGTGTCTAGCTCGTTTTCGCCTGCGTATTGCTCGATGATATCTCGGTCGTAACCCATCGCCACAAGCTCCGACACGGTCATCGATGTGCGGTGCGCGACGAAGTGCGCGTCATCAAGCGACACAGTATGACGCGAAACAAGGAACTCCTCGGGCGGCACGTTGATCGCCTTGATCTCGCCTGATTTGCGCGTGACGCGAACCGACAGATCATACTGCACATCGAGAGGAACCTCGACGCCGTCCTCATCCATCATCGACTGCATCACGGTCTCGCGCTGCTCGACGATCTCGACGCTCGGATCGTTCAGCAGAAGAACAAGCTCGGCTTCAGTCAGGCCGTTATACTCTTCCTCATCAACCTCTTCGACCTCTTCATAGAAGAACTTGATCACGCCAGCGCGGAACAGCAGCGCGTCCTTGAAAAAGGTATGTAACAGTTTGTAACCGTCGTTTTTGTTCTGGATGATATAGTTGACATAGTCGGACGCCTGCTCGGCAGCCTCAACATCCTCTCCAGAGCGCGGGGCGAAGCGAACGTATTTGTCGTTCGTTGTAAACACCCGCATCAGATTAGGTATGATAGCTT
>TARA_R100000654_G_scaffold620_2_pt1 | contig 14727 bp, 22 predicted proteins | sample TARA_R100000654 | Tara Oceans TARA_R100000654 (sample SAMEA2622473) | marine metagenome | biome: marine biome (ENVO:00000447); feature: surface water layer (ENVO:00002042); material: "saline water (ENVO:00002010), including plankton (ENVO:xxxxxxxx)" | depth 5 m
TTTATTTTGCATTTTTTAAGGACATCAAGTATTAGATACAATCTTTGCAGATCGTCCCAAAAAACTTTACCCTTTTGAAATTCAATATTTTCAATAGTTGTTTCTAGTCTGCTAACTAGATCATCACTATCAAACTCAACTGTTTTGTGATGTCTTGCTTCCAAGACCTTTTCTACAATATTTTTTTGTGATTTTTTCATTTTATCTCCTATCAATTTATTATCCACATTATAATTATGGGGCATTTAGGTAAAAAAACAAGCCTTTTAAGGAATATTTAGAAGGGCAAATCATCATCTATTTCATAATAATCTTGTTTATTTTCCCATAAAGTTTTTGCATATTCTTGTGCAGCATTCTGTTTAAATCCATAATGTTTTAAAAATTTAAATTCATTACCAAATTTTGTATGAAGTTGTGCATGATGAAACATACATAGTGGTATTACTTGATTGTCACCTGCTTTTAAAGACCAACCACGCTTATTATCACTAGGTTTTAATAAATGATGAACTTGTATTGGACCAACACAAGACATGAACCCAGATTTAGATATAAAACATGGTAGAGATCCAACATACTCCAAATGTTTTTTATCAACTATTCTTTTAGACATTTATAAAATATTAGCAACTAATTCGTGCATTGTATCACCTAAAAATTTAATTTTATCAGCAGATAAATAAGCAATAGGTGTGGACCAAACTGTACGAAATCTTGCAGATTCATGATATACATTTCTCTGTGGTATTTTTTTATTAGTTTTATTATATTGTGGTAGATATGCGTTGATGAGTTTTTTTTCCCAGTATTTTCTTCTGTTTTTTTTACAATATAAGATTCTGAAACAATCAAAGTCTTTATCTGATTTTTGATGTGTGCAAATTCTCTGATAAGGATTTATACTTTCGCCTACATAAACTACAACATTTTTTTTATACAAAATATATACACCAGATTTAAAAATATCTTTAGTTTTAAATTTTCTTCTGTGTGAAGCAGAACTAGAAAATAAAGTAATAATTTCTTTTGGAGTATAGTTTTGTTTTGTAACAATTATATTACCACTACTTGAAACATTATTATTCCATGTATTAACAACATTCATTGCTCCTGTTGCACTACCAAAATTATTAAAATCAATAGACATAGTACCCATTGTAGTATTACTTGTAAAAAAGTCTCTCTTACCAGTACTTAATGCATTTTTGATTTCATCAATATTTTTTCTTTTTTTCGTCACGAATTTTTTGTGTCATGTGTTGATTTAGAAAATTGTGTAAAGCTATATTGTACTTTTCTTGCATACTTAAGAATGCTCTTACTAAATGTGTTATATCCATGTCATGCACTTTAATATACTTATCTTGCGATTCAGAATAATATGTAAGTTCATCATGTATATCACATGGTATTTCTCTTTTATCTAAAATACTTTGTATCTTTAACGCTTCTATTACTTTCATTTTGTTTCCTCAAATAAAAGGTAGATCGTCATCTGTATCTTCTTTTTTTGGAAAAGGATAATCATTATCTTCTTTTTCATATAACAAGACAGATGTATATTCAATGCCTTTTTTACTAGTTTGTCTGTAGCCACCAAACTTATACTGTTTTCCATCAATACTTATTGGACCACTTATGTCTGGACTTTTTTCAGACTTCTTATCTTCTTCTTGATTGATATACAGTGGACCAGCAGAGATTGATAACTCATATTTTGGCTTTTCATTTGGTAATTGATATTTGATAATACTGGCATAACGCAGTTTGTTATCAATTATAATTTTACCTTTTCTGACAATCTCAACTTTATCATCTTGGAATAAAGCACCTGTATTGTTTTTTTGTTCATAACTATCACTCATAGTTCACTCCTTATATATTTTTTTCGTTAATGTAAATTAAAACTAAACAAGCAAATGCACAAATTATTGCGAACATTGTCTCACTCATCTTTTAATACCTGTTGTATTTTTTAAATTGTATTTATACTTTTTTGGATCATATTCAAATCCAAATACATCTTCTAACTTACATTCAAGCGTTCTTAATGTATTCAGATCACTAACCCACATATCATTACACTCTGATATATTATTTAGTATGTATCTTAATTCATTAGTTAGATCTAGAATTTTTACTTCATCTTGTATAGTCAATTTAATATTTCTACTTAAATAAGTCGTATTTTGCTTCCTTGCCATAATCATCTCCAATTACTAATTTATATTCATAGCCTTTGCTATTTAATTTTTTTCTTTTAATAACCACCTCATCAAAGTCAGGTAATTCATAATCCCACCTTGCATTAGCATTTCTAATATTTCTGATTGCAGCACTTATTGTGGGTGTTCCATAAAATTTATTTTTCATGATATAGCCTTCGCTAAAACCATTTGCTCTGTAAACATTTAAAATTTTATTCTGTATATCTTCAAAAGTAAGCCAAATATTATTCTCTTGTGCCTTTAGAAAAACTAAAAACACAAGATCTGTCACTGAATACTTTGCATACTTTTTATTTCTTAAAGCTTCAGGTATATACATTATAGTTTGAACTCTTCAGAAGCAGCATTTCCATCATCATCACTACCTGTAGGCTCAACAGTAGCATTTTCTTCTACTTTAATACCTGCACCTATACCACAAGCAGCACATAAACTGTATCTTCTTGCGTATGTCATAGCACTTCCAAAGCCTTGTGCATTATTTTTATCTGCAGGTACAAAAAATTTTCCTGCTGACAATTCGCTACCATGTCCATAGAATATAGTTTCTACACAAACTCCTCTGTCATTTTCTTCAAAGCGTTGTAAAAACATGATACCCTCATCAAGCAAAGGTTTTTTTACTGCTTCTAAACATGATTCTAAAGAAGCATAACCATTACCAAAGTGTGGGTTTGTTCCATCTTTACTGGCATTTTCCATATTTGTTTGTGCTTTTATTAAAGCATTTATTAGTTCATTATTAGGTTTCATTTTATTCTCCAAAGTTCTTTTGCAACTTCAATACTACCTTCGTCCCACATCCAATCTGCAAAATTTGGGTAGCATGAATCTACAAGAGAGTTAATATCATTATTTTGTAAAAGATTCATCATTGCTAATGCAATCCTATACACTTCATTTATCCTGTCATTTACATCTTGGATCTCAAATGTAACAACTTCCTGTTTGGTTTTTGCCACATATAAGTAATCTGCAAATGCAGGTTTATCCAATGCAGTTGAATAAATAGCCAACTGTCTTGAAACTTGATCTGTTAATTTAGGAGTTTTTGCAGTAGTTTTAATATCTCTAATGCAATTTTCATACTCCAAATCAATATATCCTATGATTGGTATTGGTAGATCTTCATGATTAAGTTCTACTTTTTTTTGATAAGATTTAAATTTACCTAGATTCTTATAATGAGGTATGCCTAGTTCTAAGTAATTGGATATATTATTTAATTCTTTTTCAACTTTATCTTTATCAAATTCAACACCACGACTTTTATGCCAATTTACTAATTTTTTAAAGTCTGTTTGAGATTCTTTGATGGACTTAAATTCACCTATCGCTTTATCAATAACAGATCCACGAAGCATTGCAGCGTTAGTGGGAGATTTATATTCCCACAAATAACGCACAATAAATAATGGTAAATTTGATACAAACAGATTTATTGATTGTGATGATAAATGCTCAATACCAAAGTTTGCAAAAGGATCATTAGTTTGCATTCTGCTTCCTTTTTTCTAACCAAACTTGGATACCTGCTTGCCACTCATCAGGTGTCACTCTTTGATCATTGAAATAATATCTAACACCTTCTTCTGCAATATTATTAGTAATACTAGTGTAGTTACCAACATCTGATGCTAATAGTTCTTGAAGCATTAGATGGACTAGATTATTTATTTCTTTTCTTGATATAAGTCTTGATGACTTTTTATTATGATAGATGTTGTGTAAGTGGGATCTCTCGCTATCATTAAGTTCAATTGATATATTTGTCTTCATTTTATTTCCTCAATTTATTTTTTCAATCATTCAATTATGGCTAAATTACAATAAAAAACAAGCCTTTTAAGGAATATTGTGTGTATAATGATGATATGTTGCTTAAAGATTATCTTAAAAAAGAGGATTACACACAGTTGTCATTTCTTGACATGGTTGAAATGGCTACAGGCAATAAAATACCACAAAGCACATTTGCCAAGTGGATTACAGGTGTAAGAATACCAAGAAGAGATGATATGCTTACAATTTACAAAATAACCGAAGGCGAAGTTGAGCCTAACGATTTTTATGGGATAAACAATGAAAGTTAAACTTACTGATATTAAAGACATCAAACCCTATGACGATAATCCTAGAAATAATGCTGAAGCTGTTGATAAAGTTGCACAAAGTATTAAAGAATTTGGATTTAGAGTTCCAATTGTAGTTGATGAAAATATGATTGTTTTAGCAGGACATACAAGGCTTAAAGCAGCAGAGATCATTGGTTTAAAGAAAGTTCCAGTACATCAAGCAATAGATTTATCTGACGCACAAAAAAAAGCTTTTAGGATTGCAGATAACAAAATAGGTGAGTTTGCAGATTGGGATAAAGATTTATTATCAAAAGAGTTTCAAGCATTAGCAGAAATGGACTTTGATCTAACAAGCACAGCTTTTGACTATGATAGTATTGAAAAGATTACATCAGATATTATTGAGTTTGATGAGCCAATTAATGAAATAGAATCAGAAAATATAGATCTAGAAAATATTCAACAAAGTAATATACGCATGGTAAACTTGTTTTTAGATACTGAAACTGAGCCTGAATTTAGAATGATGTGCGAAGCTTTACAAAATTCTTGGGGATCAGAAAATATAACATCAACAACTTATGAAGCAGTAAAAATTGCATATGAAAACATACAATCTTAAACCACATTATTCTTTTGAAGAAGCCAAAGCAAAAGCAGGTGAATGGGTCACAGATAAAGATTATGACCTATTAATAAAAGATGATTGCAATGCATATAATGAAAAAGGTGAACCTTTATTCTTTTTTAGAAAAAATAAAATACCTTCAAAGCTTTGTGCTAATGCCTATCAATCACTCAGAAAAGCAGCAATGCCCTCAAATAATAGAGGTGCAGCAGCAGGACTTATTGATGAGGTAAATCATCTAGCTACAAGAACAGCAAAAATTAAAAAAGATGGAACTCTAAGTAAAACTAATTCATCAAAAGAAGTAAACTCTGGTATTGTTGGTTATTTTGACCGCAACGCTAGATTTCCTTATTGCAGACAAACAGCATGGCTTGAAAAAAATTTTCAGCAATTCAGTAATGCTTATCCTTATATTAAATATATAGATAAATTATTTGAGGAAGCTTGTCCAGAAAAATATTATGCACAAAAAACAATGACAGATAAAACTGAAAAAGACTTTGTAATAAAAGATACTGTGTTTACCACAATCACTGTAAATAAAAATTTTAGAACAGCTTTGCATACTGATGCTGGTGATTATGAGGGTGGATTAGGTAATTTAGCTGTTTTACAAGCAGGTAAATATGAAGGTGGTTATACTGCAATTCCTAGATACAGAGTTGCTTTTGATGTTCGTTCAGGTGATGTTTGTTTCTTTAATGTGCATGAATATCATGGTAATACAGAAATTAAATCACAACTTGCATATGAAAGAATTAGTATTGTGTGTTATTACAGAGAAAATATGTTTAATTGTTTAAATGCTAAAGAAGAATTAAAAAGAGCACAAAATAGGAAAAGAGGTGAAAAACTGAACTAATGTGTGGTGTTATTGGGATCTTTTCCCAAAAAAATATTGATCAGGAGATCATTCAAACTTTACTTTTACAATCTATGATAAGAGGTAAACATGCTACAGGTCTGTCATGGATTGATTGGGAAAATAATAAATCAATTATTAAACATAAAATAGTTAAGCATTCAGCTGATAAGTTTGATTTGCCTGAGATTAAAACAAAACATCTAATTGCACACTGTAGATATAGCACTAGCGATTTACAATATAACCAACCAATAATATATGATGATGTAGCTATTGTGCATAATGGTGTTGTGACCCAAACAGACGCAAAAAAATGGCAATCAATTTACAATATGAAATTTGATACAAAGTGTGATTCAGAAATTTTACTTAAACATTACAATAAAAATATACACCCATTAAATTTAGATGGATCTATGTCATGTATATTACTTGATAATAAAGATACACCTACAATTAGATTTTTTCGCAATGAGCAAAGACCACTATATTATGCAAACTATAAAAATACATATTACATAGCAAGTACAAAAGATATATTAGCTAGATCAAACATAAAAAACATTATCAAAACACAATGTTGTATTGACTATAAATTAAGTAAGAATGGTTTAAATGAAGTAATGATAAGAAAATCTAAAGGTGATCTACAATAATGTTTATAAAAGATTATGAAGTAGAAGATATTATTAAAAAATCTAAATCAGGTAGTAATACTAATTTTTTAAAAGCTTCACATAGTTTGTGGATCAGATTTGGTAATTATGATAAACACCCACCCTTTGCTTTAGTTGATGATAATGAATATGTAAGTCTTATATTTGCAACAAGAAGTGATAGAACAAAATATGTAAATTTATATGAGATTGTCACATTACAAGGTAAAGAGGGTAAAGGATATGGCAGAGAAGTCTGGGATCTTCATGCAAAATATTGCATTAAAAGAGGTATGAAAAGGATAAAATTATCATGTACACCAGATAGCATAGGTTTCCACAAAAAAAATGGATTAGTTTTTTGGTCTGTTGATAAGCAAGGCAGTTTAAGATCAGATCAACCATTAAAAGAAAGCAGTCAAGAACAAATTAAATATCGTGAGCAAGGTCTTAAAAATCCAAGTCTATTAATACCTGAAGAAAAAATATGTAATAAATTAAAGACTGAAGATATTGAAACACTACAGTTATCAAACAATAAATTAATGATGACATATCAAGCGATTCAAAAAGCTGGTGATTGCTGGTTAAGAAAACATTTGTTTAATGAGTAATATTGATTATAGATTGCCTGAAAATCGTAGGTCAGGATTTATTAATTGGTGTGCTTGGTCAATTAAAAACAATGATTGTGATCCTGCACTATGGTTATTAAATTATCTTTTTGATAGATACGAGCATAATATAGAGCAAAAATATTGGATTGCTTGGATATATGGGACAACTTATCATTTACCAACAGCTTGGATTATTTGGAATGAATTTCCTGACTATGAACTTGTTGATCAAGACAGACTTAAATGGTGGAATGACGAGAATTACAAAAGATTGCGTTATCAAACTGACACTAAATATAATAAAGGCTATCTTCCACAACAATTTGCTAGTTATAAAAAATGGATAAATCACAATAACAAAACAGGTACACAACGTGAGAGATTCAATAACTTTATTCAAAAACAATCTTTTGATTTCCTTTGGCAAACAATCAACAAAAATTTATACAAATTTGGCAGATACTCAACTTGGTATTATATGCAGACACTTAAAGATTGTGTTGGAGTAGATCTAAACCCTAGTGATCTGAAATTAGAGGACTACTCTGGTAGTAGATCGCATAGAAATGGCTTTTGTTATGCATTAGATAAAGATGATTGGATTGATAAAAAATTACATAGATCGTGCATTGATTATATGAATCATGAAGCAATAAATATTAAAAATGAACTATTAGATCAATATAATATTGAAATGGATTATTACCAAATGGAAACCTTATTGTGTAGCTACAAAAAAATATATAGAAAAAGTAGAGGTAGGTATCTTGGCTATTATTTAGATAGACAAGCTGAAGAGATAAAAAAGGTAGAAGGTGATGATTGGTTTGGTATTGATTGGCAAGTATTTTGGGACGCAAGAGAAGAAACTTTATTTAAATCACAAAGTGCTAGTAGGAATATAAGAGATAATCTTTATAATGTGTTTCTTGATACAGGTACTTTTAATTACAATACATTATGAAATGCATTGCTATTGGTGGTGTTCCTGCAAGTGGTAAATCTACTTTAATGCGTGAAGTTATATCTTTATGTGGCTTAAAAAAACATTGGAAGTTTAAATTATTAAATGGATCAATGTATAAAAATACTTGTATTATTGGTCATTACCCAGAAGGTCAAAAGTTTGGTGGTACAGATAGGTTAAGCATGGCTGCACCTGTTGATATGATTAAATTTTTAGATATTACAAAAACAAATATACTTTTTGAAGGCGATAGACTTTTTACTAAACAAATATTAAAAAAATGTATTGATAATTTTGATACACAAATTATTGTTTTAAGAAATAATGATGAAACTTTAAAGCAAAGACATATTGAGAGAGATGACAATCAGAAAGAATCTTTTTTAAAAGGCAGAAAAACTAAGATCAATAACATCTTGTTTGATCCAATTATCTCAGAGCATACATCTTTTTATGAACTACATGACCTAGACGATACAAAAAAATTAGCAAATAAAATATATGAAGATCTATATATCTAGATCATCATGCCAGTTTGATGTAGATTTATTTGTTTGATCTTCCTTAATATCTTCAAATTTATCCTTCCACCTTTCTTGATTTAACCAAGTTGCTGGATATGGAATGTACTTTATGTCAATTTTTGATTTACCTAAATTTTTTATTGAAGCAATTAGTAAATCATAATCTTTTGCAGGTACTTTTTTAAAAAATTTGTATGCGTTCTTTTTAGCTACTTTTCTTGGATATAGATCCCAAAATGTTTCAAATTCATCTGTATAAATAAAAGTTTTTGTTTCTTCTTTTGTATTAACAGGTGTTTCTGCCCCTTCCCTCACCCTTTTATTACCCCTATGGGTGCTAACACCCAATGGCAGTGTCAAAGTGTATTTGTTAGATGTATATGCACCATTTTGCTTTGTTCTTCTTTCAATCCTTAGATAACCAAGTTGTTCAAACTCTTTAATTGTTTTTTGTATGCCCTTCGTATCTTTTAAACCAATCTTTTTAGCAATATGTTTGTGTGAAGGGTAGCACTGGTGATTTTCATCAGCATAGCTACCTAATAAAAGTAATATAAGTTTTTTTGTTGGAGTGAGATTGTCAGTGTTCCAAGCACTATTCATCATTTCTATGGACATTGATTTATTATGCCCAGTATTGCCATAAATACAAACCTAAAAAGGAATATTATTTGTAAACATGAATTTCAGTCACATTATTTTCTTCATGACCAAATATTTTATCATTTACTGCTCTTATATCTTTGATAAACTCTTCTTCATCATATTCGTTTTGCTCTTCACCTTCAAAAAACTCTCTATCAACAATTTCCCAATTATCAATAATATAAACACCATTGTCTAAACTCTCTTTATGATAAGTTGTATATTTGCCAACACCTAAAGAATAAGTACCACCAATCCAGTTACCAATAAGCTGACATAGTCTGGCAATACCATAACTTGGATCTACATTACATCTAATACCATATAATTTAGCTACTTTTAAAAAAGGCACTACAGAATCACGACCACCATTCCAATGTAAGTACAAAGATGTCCAATCATCTTTTGGTATGTGTTCATTTTTAATTGTTATTACTGCTCTATTACCCATTTTCACTCCTTATTAATTTGTTTATGCAATTTATAACCTATGTCGCTACAAGCTTTAGCATGATATTTCCAATAGTCTCTTTCTTCTCTTTCAGAATCTATCCATTGTCGTAAGAATTTATCTTTACAGCGTTTTTTGGCAATTTCATAATTTTCATTTGAAGCACAATCACCAAATTCAAGCCAGTAACTAACTACTTCTGCTTGTTTTTTTGTAAGTTTTAAATTAATCATTTCACTCTCCTTCAATTTATAATTATGATTATTCCCAAATAATTAATTTAAACAAGCCTTATTCGGAATATTATGTTAGTATTATCTGTAAAAGCTGTAATCAAAAGCAAAATTAATTTATTATGCTGATAATATTTGATAAAAAATGAACAAAAAAGTATCAACAAAACTTACAAATGCAAAAAAGATTAAGATCAGAAATGATTTTGTTCAGGGCATATCAGTAGATGACAATATAATATTTCCAACATTGGATGAACTAATAAAAAAATATAAAGTTGCACAAAGCACAGTATATAGAGTTGCAAGAAATGAAAATTGGAAAATACAAAAAGAACAATTCTATGGTGAATATACAAAAAAGCTTGATGCAAAAAGGTCTAATGAAAGGGCAGAAAAGTCTAAAAAGATAGATGATAATTCAGTAAATTTAGCTGAAGCTGTATTTGCAACAATTGCACAAGTCATAAGCAAGAATAATAAAGATATGCAAAATGGCAAAATTGGATTACCACCTTCACAACTAACTTCAATAGCACAAGCTATTTCAATCACACAAAAAGTAGCAAAACTTGCATTAGGAGAAGCAACACATAATATAGATGCCACAATTAACGAAAACAACGAAGCATTCAAACGAGCTATGGAACTGCTTGACACAGTTGAAGAAAGCAGAAGCAGAAGCGTTCAAACTACGCACTGATTGGCTTAAGACTGCAAGAGATAAACAACTTCAACCTAAAGATGAGCATTTCATTTGGCTCTTATTAGCAGGTAGAGGTTTTGGTAAAACAAGAACAGGTGCACAAGATATTGCATTATTTGCACTGCGACATGAAAATGTTAATTGTGCTGTAGTTGCACCAACTCATGGTGATTTAAGAAGAGTTTGTTTTGGTGGTCCAAGTGGTCTGCTTTCTATCATTCCAAAGGATTGTTTCATATCAAGTAGAGATCAAAAAGGTTATTCATCAAGTGTATCAGAGATTAGATTATATAATGGATCTAAAATTACAGGATATGCTGCACAAGAGCCTGATAGGTTGCGTGGTCCACAGTTTCATAGAGCATGGTGCGATGAGATAGCAAGTTGGAGATACCCTGAAGCTTTTGATCAGCTTATGTTTGGTCTGCGTTTAGGAGAGAATCCACAATGTATTATTACAACAACGCCAAGACCAACAAAGCTTGTTAAAGAATTAGTAGATAGAGATGATGTAGCTGTCACAAAAGGCAACACATTTGAAAACGCTGATAACCTTGCAGAAAGTGCTTTGAAAATGCTTAAAGATAAATATGAAGGCACAAATCTTGGTCAACAAGAATTATATGCAGAGATAATTGATAAGGTAGAAGGTGCTTTATGGACACCTGATTTGATTGAAGAAACAAGAGTTGATAAAGAAGTTGAATTACAAAAAATAATAGTTGGAATAGATCCTGCAGTCACAGCTAATGAAAATTCTGATGAAACTGGTATTATAGTAGTAGGTAAAGATTTCAATAATCATTTTTATGTACTTGAAGATTTGTCAGGAAGACACAAACCAGAGAAATGGGGTAGAATGGCAATAACTTCATATTATGAGTGGAATGCTGATATGATAGTATGTGAAGTCAACAATGGTGGCGATTTGGTTGAAAGACTTATAAGGAATTATGATTATAATGTACCTTATAGAAGTGTCAGAGCAACCAGAGGTAAAATTTTGAGGGCTGAACCAATCTCAGCTTTGTATGAACAAAGGCGAGTACATCATGTGGGTGTATTTCCTGAGTTAGAAGAGCAAATGTGCAGTTATACTGGCGAGAGCAATATTTCACCTGATCGTCTTGATGCTTTAGTTTGGGGACTAACTGAATTAAGTAAATCAAGAGGAGAGGTTAACTGGAGAATAAGCTGATGGCAGAGCAAACATTTTTACAAAGACTCTTCAACATTAAACCTGTTGAACAAAAACAAACAGGTATGATGGGTTATTTTGGTGTTGGGTCAAGTGATAGCAAAACTTATAAATACCAAGATCTAGCAAAAGAAGGCTATCTAAAAAATGCAATTGTTTACAGATGCGTTAACGAAATATCTAAAGGTGCAAGTGCTGTGCCATTTATCTTGAAAGCTGGTGATCAGATAATTGAACAACACCCATTAATTAATTTACTCAATAGACCAAATCCCTTGCAATCTTATTCAGAGTTTTTTAACAGTTTATTTGGTTATGTATTATTAAGTGGTAATGCATACATATTAAAACTTGGTGCAGAAAATGGTGCACCACAAGAATTGCATCAACTTAGACCTGACAGAATAGTTATTAAAGGTAGTGGTAAACCTATACCTGAAAGATATGAATACATAATGAATGGTAGAGTCCATGAAACTTATGAGATAGATCAAGAAAATGGTTTTAGTGAGTTAAAACATATTAAGCTGTGGAATCCATTAGATGATTATTATGGTTTATCACCAATGAGTGCTGCTGCTGTAGAGGTAGATCAATTTAATATGGCAAGTAAGCATAATGTAAATCTTTTAGGTAATGGTGCAAGACCAAGTGGTGCAGTCATATTTAAACCACAAGATGATCAAGGCTTTCCAGTAAACTTAACAGAATCACAAAGACAACAATTACTAACTGACCTAAACAACAGATTCAGTGGCACAAATAATGCAGGAAGACCATTGTTATTGGAAGGTGATTTTGATTGGCGAGAAATGGGACTATCTCCAAAAGATATGGATTTTCTTAACTTAAAACACATGAGTGCAACAGATATTGCTATGTGCTTTGGTGTACCTAATCAATTAGTAGGTGTACCTGATGCACAAACATATGCAAATGTAGCTGAAGCACGATTAGCACTGTATGAAGAAACAATTATTCCACATTTAAGAAAACTATCTTCTGACTTAAATGAATGGTTAGTTCCTATGTTTGACGATAGATTACAATTAGAATTTGATATTGATGCAATACCTGCGTTATCAGAAAGAAGAAGAAAGATATACGAGAATGTCACATCAGCAGTGCGTGAAGGTATTATGACAAGAAACGAAGCTAGAGAAATTATAGGATTACAACCTGTTGATGGTGCAGATGATTTATATATATCTGCTACATTGTTCCCATTAACAGATGAAGGTGTTGAGAAACCTGATAATCCAATAAATGAAGATGATCTAAAAGAATACGATGATGAGTTTGAAGATGAATTCATGTTGGAAGAAGAAAAGAATGATGTAACAAATTTTCCAAAAAGAGGTGATAACAAAAAAATCTCTTTAAGAAATAGTCAATATCCACAGTTTGATTATACCTTTGCTACTAATTTAAAAAACGAAGGTGTGGGTAAACAAATCTGGAAAGCAGGTGGAAATATAAGAGGTAATGAAGCTTATATGTTATGGGGTAGAGCAAGAGATGGTTCTGAATCACCTGCAGTTTTAAAATGGATAAAAGAAAGGGAATCATGGGCAGCAAGACATTTTAGAGATGGACAAGCATTCAGAAGTGGTAGCAAAGAACCAAATTTATCAAATGTTGCAGGAATCGTAGCGCAAATCAAATGGGGAGTTATTGGTAATCTTGGTCAACAAGGTATGAAAGATGTCATTCTTGAACTGACAAAAAAGCTTGAAGGCAGAAAACAGTTAGAGGATTTTGAACCATTAGATGATGATAAACATATTTCAGTTGTTGCTGATGAAAAACAAGTTTCATCTAAAGTAAAAGAAGCACTTAAGAAAAAAGTGGATAAACATAATGAGAAGTATGGCGATAATCCAAAAAAAAGAGCCACTGTAAGAATGCTTGAAGCAGTATTTCGTAGAGGTGTAGGTGCATACAGATCTAATCCAAGCAGTGTTAGACCTAATGTAAGTGGACCAGATCAGTGGGCGTACGCCAGAGTGAATAGTTATTTATTTGCATTGAGAACTGGTAGATTTCAAGGTGGCAAGCATGATACAGATTTATTTCCAAAGGGACACCCACTTTCCTCTAAGACCTGAGTTATGAGTTTTATAAAATTTTCCTTGTGACTCAGGCAACCCAACATAAACGCATAAGAAGTCTTAGACAAACAAGAATATCCGAACGCAATGAGATAAGACAACAACTCATACTTCGTAACAATTTAGAAAAAAGATTTTTTAGAAGACTTAATTCTTTATTTAGAAAATTTGTAAGAGTACAAATGTTTTTGTTTAGGGAATATGGCATATATGAGGAAACAAACGCAGCACAAATATTAAATGAAGATTTTATACCTTTAATACAATCTCATTATCGTAGAGTTTTCAAAGCCTTATACGACTTCAATGAAAATAAATATGAAGATAACTTTAAACAGGAAGCAGTTGTGTTTGGAAGAAGTGTAGATTTTGAAGCTATTGTAAATGAGTATTTTAACTCAAGGCAGCTAATATTAAGTGGTATAAGTGTTCGTATGGCTAATAGAATATCTAAAATCATAGAACAAGGCAGAGCAGATAATCTAACATTACCTCAAATTACTAAATTAGTGTCAGATAAATTTCTGCCAATCAGTAGAGTAAGAGCAGCTTTGATTGCAAGAACTGAAACGCATAGTGCAGCTTCTTTTGCAAATCATTCTTATCATAAAACAGTACAAGCAGATCTTGGACTAAAAATGTTGAAGAAATGGGTTGCCACAAATGATGCCAGAACAAGACCAACTCATGCAGCAGCAAGTGGGCAAATAGTAGATATGGACGAAGACTTTACTGTTGGTGGTGTTCCAATGGGATTTGCAGGTGACTCAAGAGGTGGTGCAAAAAATGTAATAAATTGCAGATGTGTGATTGT
>TARA_R100000654_G_scaffold18811_2_pt1 | contig 14646 bp, 23 predicted proteins | sample TARA_R100000654 | Tara Oceans TARA_R100000654 (sample SAMEA2622473) | marine metagenome | biome: marine biome (ENVO:00000447); feature: surface water layer (ENVO:00002042); material: "saline water (ENVO:00002010), including plankton (ENVO:xxxxxxxx)" | depth 5 m
ACAAAAAGTAATGTTGGATAAAGATATTATGTTTGGTTTGAAGCCACCGGCTTTTGCACAACCTTCTTTACCGGCTACAGATTATTTATTAATTGGCTCTACTGCTCTAGCCGTAGCACCTAAACAAGAAATTAGCTATCAAGCCGAAACACCGCCGCAAGGTAAAGTAAAAAGAAAATTAAATTTAGGACCGTTAAAACCTAAATACAAGATGTCCGGTATAGAGTTTTTATCATCAAAAGGCACTAGAGGTAAACAAATAAAAGACAACTTACGGGTGTATGGTAGACCTTTAGAAATGGAAGGACAGGCTACACTTGCACAAAGAAGATTAAGTAAAAAACTCAAACTTTCAGAGCCTTTAGATGACATAGCATTTGAAAATGCTAAAAAAGACCTGTTGAGTATGATTAATGAAGGTGCTGATATGCTTGAACTAAGTATACATCCAGCTACTTTAGAGGGCATGAGTAGAATGTCAGAGTTACAAACAACTGCTGATCAATATTTAAACAGTTTAGGTGAAGAATGGTTTAACAATAATTCTTATTTGAATACACGTAAGTTTATTATTGACGGCAAAAAAGTAACGGGTGTCAGAAAAGCTATTGTATCTTTGCGAGAAAAAGCTGAAAGTTATTCTAGCAACCCTGTGCCTAACAACCGACAAGCTTATATAGTATTGGGACCGCCAGCATCAGGTAAATCATTCTTTGCAGAGGAAATAGCTAGAAACTATGATTTAGCAATAGTAGATAGTGATGATGTTAAAAAGATTATGCCTGAATATAAAGGTGGGGTTGGTGCTAATGCAACACATACAGAGGCATCTTTACTAGCAAATACTGTTCGTGAAAACTTTATGGCGGAAGGTAAAAATATTCTTTTACCAAGAATAGGTGGTTTAGCTAAACGTAAAGCAATACAGAATACAATTAAAGATTTACAGGAAAATGGTTACAGCGTTAAAACTGTATTAGTAGATGTAGATTACAAGACTGCATTAGGTAGAATGTATGAACGTTTTGCTAAAACAGGTAGACTTGTACCTCCTATATATTTAGAAGAAACAAAAAACACTCCTATAGATACATTTCATAGGGTAAAATATGTAACTGACGGTTACGCATGGATAGATAATAATGGCGAACAAAATCAACAAGTCATCAGACAAGACTCTGGGATTCTCCCTTCCTCTATTTACGGAGCAAGACAATCTCAAGTCAGACGAATACTCAGAGAAAGCAGCGAAATTAATGCACCAGAAACTGTTTCCTCAGAAGTAGTAGACTTACAAGAAGCTATAGAAGGTGCTAAAGGCATCAACGAAAGACTTGTAAGAGCAAATCGTTCTCCTAAGTTTAATTTAAATGCCTCTCCTGAAGCCATTAGAACAGCGTACATCCAAGAATTAAAAGACCCTCTATCTTTTATACCGAAAGATAAATTAACTCCTAAATACTCTTTAAAAGAACGCAATCCTAGATTTGACGATAAGTTTCAAGAGTTAATAAGTAAAGTAACTATTCGAGACAAAGTAGAAGATGCACCTAGTATGGGAAGGCAAATCTTAGAAACTGCTAAAGGTTATATGACTGAAGACGCTATCAGGGAACAATTAGTAGATAGATACGCCAGATTTAAAACTTTAGAGATGACAGCAGCTAGGGCAAGAGGTCAAAATGAAAATGCCATGACAGCAGACATATCTGCTGTTAGTGCTCTTATGATGTCAGATAGAGCCGGTGAGATATGGAGAGCAGCCTTCATGGAAGGAATTATGGTTTATGATCAAGCAAAAGGATTTGTTAGGGTAGAAACAATATCTCCTATTGACGGTAAACCTGTAATACCTCCAATGGAGTTTTTAGCACCAGCTTGGGCAGATAAAACAGGTGACACATTAGCAGCTTTTCAAACTGTGCGTGTAAGTAAACGTGAAGAACGTTTTGATGCAGAAGGAAAACCGGTCAAAACAACAGCACAAGACAGGAAACTAGCAGCAGATGCCTTAAAAAAATATCCTGAGTTGCAAGAAATGTCTGATGCTTATGATAGGTGGGATGAGCACGTAGTAAAATTTTTAGTAGATACTGGTGTTTTAGATGAGGCAACTGCTATTGAATGGACAAAGCATTCAGATTACTTTCCTTTTTATAGAATGATGGGTCAAGACCCTGTAACCGGAGAAGTAGAGTCAAAGGGTCCGCAAATATTCAAAGGTATGTCTATAAAAAGAAATATTTTTGTAAAAGCTAAAGGAAGTAAAGACAAAGATATTGTGGATGGTGTAGTTGCTATAGGTGACAACCTTAGAGCAGCTATAACATTGGGTATGAAAAATGTAGCTGCAAATCGTGTTGTGAGAGACATGGTAGACGCTGGATTTGCACAACAGGTTCCTTTAAACAGAAAAGGAAAAAATATAATTACTATAAGAGTAGGTGGTAAAAATAAAGCTTTTGCTGTGGAAGATAAGCCTTTGTTTGAAGCCTTTCAAAACTTTGAAGGCGGAGCCTTAAACTTTGGTGGTTTCTTTTCAAGATTAACCGCAACGCCAAAAGAAGCTTTGAGTGCTCTTATTACAAGAACACCGGACTTTTGGATTAGACAGGTGCTAAGAGACTCCATATCAGCACAAACTATATTAGGTGGTAACTTTATACCTTTGGCGACAAGCTTGCGTAATTGGAGCAGAGTGTGGAGTGGAATGATTGCAAAGAGATTGCCATTCGTAAAAGAGGACTTAATACCTGAAGGTGTTACTAAATTGAGGCGTGCCGGTGTTATATCCGGTTATGATACTGTGGCTAGAGAAATAGACAATTCACAAAAGCTTATCAAAGCCGCTTATAAAAAAGCCGGTATAAATAATAGAGGCACCCTAGAACAAATATATAAGGCACCCTTTGATGCCTTTTTAGGTATATGGAATATTATAGGAGAAGGCACCATTTCTTCTGACGCAGCTACAAGATTAGCCGTCTACGAGGATATTTTGGCTAAAACCGGTAATGAAGCTGAAGCAACCTTTCAGGCTATGGAGGTTTTAAATTTTACTAGAAGGGCTAAAAATCCTTTAATGCAATACTTTGCAACTGTTATACCTTTTATGAATCCTAGACTACAAGGTGTAGATGTATTTTACAGAGGTGCAACAGGGGCATACGGACAACCTCAAACCTCTAAACAAGCTAGAAGAAGGGCTTTTGGACTTAGAATGGGTATGTTGGCTTCTTTAACTCCTCTTTATTACTTCTTAGTTTCTGATTCTGATGAATACAAAGAAGCACCGGAAGAAATAAGAGACAATTATTACATAATACCTAAGAGTAAAGATTTGTTTGGAGAGAACACAGGAATACTCGGCTTTCCTATACCTTTTGAAGTCGGTTTATTTACTTTCACGATTCCTCTAAGAATTTTAAGGTACTTCAACAATGATGAAACGTTTAAAGAAATGTTTAAGGGTATATTCAGAAGAATAGGACAATCTCTTGCTATAGACCCTAGACAAGCTACTTTCCTTAACGCTCCTTTAGAGAATACGATGGGATATGATTTCTATACGGGTAGAGATATTGTGCCTCCTAGAATGCAAAGCCTTGACCCACAATTACAATATAGACCTAGTACAAATAATTTATGGAAAGAAATAGGCGAAGAGATAAATGTATCACCTTTATACATTGAGAACTTGTGGAGAGGTTACACAGGAACTATAGGTATGTGGGTAGCTAACTCTACAGATTCAGCTAGTAGAGAACTTTTTGGTATGCCTGACAGACAAGCTTTCAGATTTGACGAGTTACCCGCAGTTGGTTCTCTACTTATACCTTCAGAGGGTAGAGGATTAGAAAACGAGTTTTATCTACTGAAAGAAAGCACAGACTTACTTTTATCTAGCATAAAAGATGCAGAAGATAAGATACTAGATAGAGATAGATTTGCCTTTAATTTAAGTAATGAATATAAATTTGAGTATATGAGTGTGCTAGAGAGCCTTACAGAAGAGTTAAATAATATAGATGATTTAATTTCTCAAACTAGAGATGAAGAAACAAGAATACTAAACAGCACAGACCTTGATCCTGACGAAAAAGCAAAAGCTTTACAGGAACAACAAGCAACAAGGAACTTCATACTCAGAGGTATGGGAGATAAAAGAGTAGAACTCGAAGAAGGTTTGTTTGAAACAATAAGAGCTAATCAATAAATATTGAACGTTCAATATTTGACCAACTACTGTATTGGAAATACCACTGGTACAAGAATACATCAGTAGGTAATCAATAAATCCCTATAAAACAAGGCTTTGAAGCAATATATCTGTAACCACGCAGCGAGAAAGCCAGATAGCAGCGAGAAACTGGTGACTTTTTAGGTCAATTTATGCGGGTTTGAGGCTATATATCCGAAACGACTAGCTAAAAATTACGTGGGTAATTACGAACGGTTCGGGAAATGTAGCAATAGGTTAAGTTTCTTTGATTAATCTTTCGTAGTCTTCAGGGTCAGTAATTGATGTTGATACTTCGTGGGAAAAAGGATTAGATTTTTTAAATCCTACGTCTAAAGAGTGATGTAACTTCTCTGTATATCCTACAGTATCATCCCAAGCTTCTTTTTTTTTTATTCTTTCTTTTTCTGCTTCTTCTATATGTGCAAGACGAATGTATTCATCATCTAGTGAAGATATTGCTTCTAAAAAAATAGAACCGGCACTCGTAGTGGCATTAGTTACAGAATAAGGAAAAGCTGTAGTGCCTGTGCCTGCCTCTAAAGGTGCAAAAGTGCTATAATTAGAAAGACCTAAAAAGATTTTTTTGTCTCTATTTTTACAGTTTTCGCACTTTACAACTCGTTGGTATTGTCTCTTGTTTATTTTTCCTAGTTCAAATATATGCCTTTGATTAGTAGCTTTATCCTTGCCCTTTGAGTTAAATAATGGTTGATACCTATCTATTAGTACCGCTTCCCAATACTTACGTCTATGCTCCTGACAAGGCAATATTCTTACAGAATCGAATTTTTTCTTAGAATCTTTTACGTGAGCACCTATCCTAGAGTAAACACTTTTACTCTCGCCCACGTAGACAACAATTCCGTCAAGTATCAAAACATAGACACCTGAATCTACAATTCTAATCTCGTTCTTTTTTGTGTTTCTGCTCAACACTCTTTTTTTCTAGTCCAACGGGTAAACTAACTGTTGTATCTTTGTTCTGCTCTAAGACGGTTTTCTTCTTCTTTCTCTTGAATAATGCCATATTGACTCCCCCTTTCGTGTTTCAATGGTTTTGTGGTGAAGAATCCCTTGTACTCAGGATATGTGTGATGAAAGAATCTAGCATAATAAGCTATCCAATCATTCGATATTTTAAAAGTATTACCTTTCGTTACTATATCTGTCTCCCACCTAATGCGTTGCATTATCGCCCAATGGCTATAATTTTTCTTGCCGGCTCGTATAGCTTCAAAGGTAAATCTTTGAAATAACTCCCATACTTTAGGATTTTTTTTGTGCCATTTCCACCATTTTTGCTTCTTTGATTCAGTAACTTTTGTTAAATTCATTCACTAACTCCCTAAAGTCCTCTCTTGCTATTTTGTTATCTGCTAGTTCTGATCTGCTTTGTATGTTAATTCTTTCTTTAAGTTCTCTAACTGCATCTTCTTCTGTGAATACTCCTAGAAAAGCCCAAAAACTTTTTTCTCTACACAACAGTCCGGCTTGTGCTACTGCCTTTTTACCTTCAGCTTTTATTGTAGGCATTACCGGTTCTTCTTGATCATTCATTAAAACCATAGCCACTTGATACCTTGACCCTGTAGGTTGCCTGAATAAATCTTCAGGTAGATCGTCAGGATGTATAACCAAAGTCAAATTGATTCCTTTTACGTCTTTTCGCATATAACTCTGTATAGCTTCAAACGTCATTGCCATGTCTCTTACACTCATTGTTGCACTCCTAGATGTATATTATTTCAAACTTTATTTCTGCGACTGTATCAATCCAAAAGAACACCACATAAATAAACAAAGATGCTATTGCTAAAGCTATGGTAGTTTTTATAACTGTTTTCCATTTATATTTAACTAAGTCTATGGCTCTATCCACAAGCTTAAATACTCTGTCTCTTTTTCTAATTTGTTTTTTTGGTCTACCCATTAGCTTTGCTCCTTATCTGTAAATTCGTTATACGGTTCAATGACCATTGGTTCATCAGGTAAATCTATCAGTTCATAAGATTTGATTTCTTTTATAGTCCCATCAATTTCTGTAGGCGGATTAACGAGCATTTGATATTCAGCTTGTGCTATTGCCTCTTTTAATGACTTTGTAGTGACACTACAGTATTTGACTTGTTTTGTAGTAACTCTTAAATTGTATGTTTTCATTTTTCTCCTATTACTATCATCAGTAAGTGTGTAGCTAGTGCATGGTGGTTTAGCACTTATTTACTTTCATCCTCAACCTACTTCGTCACCCTACAAACAGATATAATCTTAGTAGTTCAGACTTCAGGATTTTATAAAGGCTCACTCCTAGCTACACTAAACATTGAACATTCAATGTTTATTACCGTTATACTCAGCAAAGGTTTTTTTCGCCCATGCTAAAGCATCTATTCCCTTCAAAGCCCACCATAAACTTTCGTCTCCCTTTGTATGGCATTCCATGTGGCAATTCGCACAAAGACTGACTGCATATTCATCTGAATTTTTTATTCCCCACCCTCTTTGTTCAGCGTGTCTAAGGTGATGAGCGTGCTCACCCTCTCTGCCACATACTAAACAAGCATGAGTTCTAATGTGTTCTAAGTAGGCTTTACTCCTAAACTTCATCAAAAAGGTATATCCTCGTCTGTAACCTCTGCAACTGCTTCTTGCGTCACCGGTTCAGGTTCTTCCTTTTTATAAGGCATTTCTAACTTTGCGTATGAATAACCTGTGCCTTTTTTAGATACCCTGTCCCATGTAGCTAAATCCATTTTGATACATTCCTCCGGCGGTTCTTTGGTATTCATTTCCGTTTCACCGTTCTGAAAGGCTTCTGCCATTTTTTTTAGCAAAGATTTAGGCACTAGCAAACTTCCTTTGTTATCGGGATGTCCGTCTAGCTTTTTATATTTGTTTGTAAAGATTGCTCCTTCTCCGGATATAAATTTCTTATCCTTCATTTTTCTTCTCCTTCTGTTGTTTTTCGGGTAATTGTTGTTTGAGTGCCTTAAAAAACTCTACAGTTTCGTCATATAACTTTGGAGCGTGTTGTTGCACCAACTTGAATTGATTTTTGTGCTTGTTATACATAACTTCTAATTCAGTTTTAGTTTCTACCGGAAACTCTTTGAGAGTATCTAAAAACTTAGTAATAAAGTATTGCGGTTCAAATGGTTCACCTTCAAACAAAATAGGTTCTTCTTGTGGTATATCCTCAACCGCAACTGCTTCTTGTTTTTTGGGAGCCGATTTAGGTTTTGTTTGTGCTTTTGGTTCTGCTCTGTCGGCAATATCTTCACCCCTGTAAACATGACTGCCTAATCCAAACATAGAAATATTTTTTGTTAAACACCTCATTTTAGTGTTAGCAATATCAACAACACCCCAATTTTTTTTGGCTTGATTGTTGTGATCTGTAACAGCTAACCACATGGAATGAGTCAATCCTTCTATAGTCACCGTACTATGTACGGAAGCTGTACCGTCAGGATAAACCATGCAGTCCATAATTCCGTGAGTAGGATGATCAAAAGTTTTAAATTCGTATTGTATATCCGGATAATGTGTATTTATTTCTTGCCACATATCAGTCCAACTTATGTAGTCAAACTTACCTTTCTTTTCCTTTTCAACCGTAACGGAGTTTAATTTACTCCATACACTTTGTTTACTCATTATCTGCTCCTTTATTGGTTAATAAATCTAGTAGTGCAATCTTGTCTGTTTTGACAAAATCTTTTTTCTTTGTTGTATGCTCTATGTTTAAACCCTTATATCTAAAACTAATGACCAACTTATCATCTATTTCTGTTAGTTTTGGATTTAATCCCCTACGTGATGAAACTTGTATAAATCCGATTACTGCCCTCTCGTAAGTGTCCTGTTCTTCGTAATCAAGAAACATTTGCTTCCTCTTTATCTATTGAAGATTCAATCTTTGACCAATGTTCTACAGGGTCATAGTTTTTATTCAGCTTCCAAAACTTTAAAAGACAGTTAAACATATCTTTATGTTTTTCATGGGTATCATCCCAAATATGACAAGCAATTAGACTTGTGTTCTCCCTATCTATGAATATAGATACTCTTTCCGCCTTCTCATATCCGCACCCTTGAGCGTAAGCGGATAACTGCATACCATGTTCGTCATACACTAATCTTTTAGGGTCTTTGCCTTTCAGATCATCCTTAGTCTTAAAGTCTACAAATATACCCCTCTTAGAATACAAATCTATCTTGCCCCCATATCCCTCTTTGGCACAAAAAGCATCTTCTGCTATCCATGTTTCTAGGGGATAGTTATCGTCTAGCCAATCCATAATCGCTAAATAAGGCTCTGTCTTTACACCTGACATAAATCCTTGCTCTATCTCATAATGAATCTCACTTCCTCTCTCTGCTGACTTAGTGCCTACTAATTTAGAATGCTCTCTGCATCTACTAACATATTCGTCTATGGTTTCATCTGACTCTATGTTTAAAACCATTGTTGATTTTATAGCTTCGGTTATCTTCCACCTTTCTAATGCCGGTTTAGCAGATACACCTATAATTCCTGTAACTGACGGAACAAGTCCAAGTTTTCTAGCATCAGCTAATGTAGTGTTCCTCTCTTTACCGTTAGCACCCGTAATCGTATACATGGGTTCACCTTCTTGCGTGTACCAATGCCCTGATTCGGAAGTATGTTTGTCTGTCATAATATCCCCTTATCAATTCTTTTTTGTTGTTCTAAATTTTCTTTAAGTGCATCATCAAGCATTTTTTCCATACGGTCTAAAATTGCTACACATTCTTTTAGTAGTCTTACCATTTCCTGACAATTAGCATCTGCTTCTTCAACTAGCTTTCTAATATCTTGTGCCATGACTAACGTTCCTCAACCCTAAATACTCTCAAGCCTTTATCTTCAACAAAAGTTTTTACTGCATAAAGTTCCTCGTCATTGAATTTATTAAGGGCTTGAACACAGCGATATACTTGCTGTCTTGAAGTATCTGTATCAAGAAATTTATTAGGTATAAGAAAGCTTTTTCCTATGTCTGTGGCTTCTAAAGTAGCCCTGATCTTCCCTTTGGGTCTACCTCTAGTTTCTTCGGGCATAGGTACATTTTCTATTTTGAATATATCCATTTGTCCTCTAAGGTTTCTTTTTGCCATTGAGCACTAGACTTACAGGAGTAGTGTGTATCTTTTGTATCTTTAAAGTCTTCTCCGCATACCCAACATATCAAGTAAGGTACTTCGTCTTGTACTAAATTAGCCATTAATTGTGTTACCGTAAAAATCTATTCTTGAATTTTATTGCAGATAGGATTATATTGTCAACATAATAATTTTCGCATAAGGCGACATAATTATTTCAGGAGAGCAAAAAATTAAAGACGAAATTATTCAAAGTGCCGAACACGAATTGCAACTAGCGGTATTGATACAGGCTATTAGAGATTGTGTTTCTGTAGATTATAAAACTCAGAAAAGGGCTATTGATTGGTTTACATCAGACGATTTTACTGATTTCTGTGAAGAGATTGGTTTGGATGTGTATACTCTTAGAGAGTCTATGCTTTCATTGGTGACGACTCCTAGTGCCACACTAAAAAAGAATGCAGAAGATACTATATCTAGTTTAAGGGCTTCTTTTTGGCAAAAAAAAACTCATTAAGTTAATGAGTTTTGTTAGTGGGTTCTAGTATATAACTAGCTAGTTATAAACTAGATAGTATAAATATAGTATTAATATAGTAAGAGAGCAAGTAATGATTTCAACTAATTTAGAAAATGTCGTTAGACAAACAAACGTATCAGTAGAGGAAGCGACAAGAATTAAATGTCCCGAATGTTCACACACAAGAAAAAAGAAAACAGAAAGAACAATGTCAGTCACATTGAAAGACAACAAGTATTTATACAACTGTTGGCATTGTGGTATATCAGGTAGTGTTGGCATGAACGAACCGACAAAAATTTTCCCAGCAGTTAAAAAAACTCCTGTCATTTCGGATAATTGGGAAGAAAAGCTTGATAATAAAACACCGAAGGTTGTAAAGGATTTTGTTAGTAAGCGTGGTTTGAGTTGGGAGGTCTGTAGTGATTTGGGAGTGACAAGTGCGACTAAAGGTTTTAATGGTTCGGGCATAGGACAAGCGATAGGCTTTCCATATAGGAAAGACGGAGAGGTGTATGCGGTAAAATGGCGAAGTGTGGAGGGCAAAAGTTTTACTCAGGACGGTTCTGCTAATACTTTTTTTAATTTAGACAAAGCAAATATTGAAGGTTCAATAGTTATTTGCGAAGGTGAATTTGATGTGGTTGCTATGACAGAAGCCGGAGTGGACAACGCCGTGAGTGTGCCAAACGGAGCACCCATGAAAGTATCTAACAATCGTGTTGACCCGTCCGAAGATAAAAAGTTCGCTTATCTTTGGAACGCCCAAGAGATTCTGCATAACTGTAAAAAGGTTGTTCTCGCCGTTGACAACGACTCTGCCGGTGATGTTTTGCGGGAGGAGTTATCACGAAGAATAGGTAAAGCAAAGATATTTAATGTTGAATATCCGGACGGATGCAAGGACGCAAATGATGTTTTGCAACAGCATGGTGTTGAAAAATTAAAAGATTTGGTAGAGAGTGCGAAGGCTTGCCCGATTACAGGCTTGAATGATGCAAACTTCTATAATGAAAGATTAACGGACTTATACAAAGGTGGACAGTTCAGAGGTATATCAACAGGATTTGAGTCTTTAGACAGGCTTTATACCATGTCTACGGGGATGCTGACGACAGTAACCGGAATACCTTCAAGCGGTAAGTCACAGTTCTGTTCACAGCTAATGTTGAATACAGCAATCAACGAAGGTTGGAAATGGTGTGTATGTAGTTTTGAAAACCCCGTTGAAGTTTTGATCGCCACAATGTCTGAAATGTACGTAGGCAAAAGTTTTTTTGAAGGCGAAGATAGAATGAGCGAAGATGAAAGACGACAAGCTTTAGAATTTATAGATGATCATTTTGTTTTTGTAGATCACATGGGAGGTGCTTCAACAGATATGACATCAATTATAGAGTTGGCACAGTCTAGTTGCTTACGCAAAGGCATCAGGGGATTACTAATTGACCCGTTTAATTTTGTTTCGTTACCGAAAGGTGAAACAAGCGAAACAAATCAGATAAGCAAGATGCTTACAGAGTTACAGTTGTTTGCTAAGAGTTCTGACATTCACGTATTGTTCTGTGCTCATCCGCATAAAATGTATCCGGATTCTTCAGGACAAACTCCGATCCCTACGGGACATCAGATATCAGGAAGTGCTTCATGGTTCGCAAAAACCGATCACGGATTGACCGTTGATAGAGCGGACGGGGACGGAGTTACAATAGTCAGTTGGAAATGTAGATTCAGGTGGTTAGGCGAACAAGGAATGATCAAGTTAGGCTTTGACGAAAAAACAGGAAGATACCTAGAAAATTCTACTTTTGGGATGTATGATGTAATGCAAACAAATATTGAACATTCAATAGATGATGAAGAGGAAGACGACAGTTGGCTCAATGAAATCTGATTTAGTAGATTTAGGAAGCCCTTACTTGCATAAGCATTTTCTTATGCGATTGGAAAGATTAGGGGAAGGGGATAAATTACTTAGATCAAAAGTTAGAAATCAAACTACATTTGATTTGCTACACATTTTGGATTTGATTAGTGATCACCAACACTCCGCCGGTGAACACCTGTTGGATTTAGCTGTGAAAAGCGGATTCTTTTTGAACCCAACAAGCTATGAAGATCAGATACAAAAAAATCGCTCCCCTTCGTCAACATCTAATTTTGCCTTGCGATCTTTGAAAATATCAAGAATCACAAAACTCCTAGATGAAGAGTTAGGGGAGCAATCTAATTATGTTTTTGATGTTGTTGTCTATAACAGAACAGTCAAGACAGAAGAACAGCTTCAAGCTGTCAAGCGTGGTCTTGATGCGATACAGATTTACTTTGGTCTTTCACATCAACCTCCGGCTTCACTAGCTTTGCAAGCTGTGAATCATTCTTCTTAAGCATATTAATAATCTGACTAGAAAGGCTTCTGTCTTGTTGATCTGCTAAGTTATTGAGGTAGTCTTTTACCTGTTTCGTGCACCTTATAGAAATGTATTCTTCTTTCAATGTATATCTCCTGTAAAATTTAATTCATCATTGTTGATTTCTGAACATATCTCAACGATACATTCACCACTTATCATTACACCGTACCCGATATCCCATGCGTTGATATCTAAGTTAGTGTTTAGCCATAAGTAAGCTTCCATAGTATGAGGACGTAGCACATACAAAGTACCACCACCCTCTAAAGTAAAGTCACTAATTGTTATACCTCCTTATTCATTTCATATTCGTAGCAATATTCACAACCGGCAGTCTCACCATTAACATATTCAACATGAGGATTTTCACATACCTCGCAAGTGCGGAAAGTAATAATAAATTTTTCCATTATGCAATCTCCATGTTGGAAGGAATAAAAGCAACGGGTTTAATTTCATAACCCATGTCTTTGATGATCTTCAAGTTATAGTTAGATAAAGTTTTTGTGCCGGTTAACTTGCAAAAGTTTCTTGCATTGTCACATACCGGATAACATAAATCTCTACCATACGAATTTTTAAAACAAACTTCTATATTCATTTCTGCTCCTTAAGTTTTTTTCTATTCAGGGCACTTTTTACGATCTTGTCATAAACCTTTTTTCTTTTTTTGCTCATACGATAACCGTCTACTTCGTCAGGGCAACTTTCTCGCCATTTTTTCTCGGCTTCTTTTAGATTCATTTTTATCTCCTATAAATCAATTCGTCTATGATAGCGTTCCATAAACCTATAGCACAAACACCGACACCGACACCGGAAGCAAATAAGATATATACATCCAATCCTCCGACATCATAAGCAACGTGAATACCATAGAGATAACCCAAACCACCAAATGCAACAATTCCCATAGCTGTTGCCACTAATACAAATAAATTTAACATTTATTTATCTCCTTTTATTAAATAATCTTTATCTATAACACCTAATTTTTTATCCCCTCTAAAGTGAGGCTTAACAAAAACTGATTTACCACTAGCAAGCCTTCTTAAATGCTTTCTAACAGCATGAAAACGTTTACCCCTAGCCGAACCATTACCAACACCACTTGAGCCGTTAGAGTACATATCTACCTCTAATACTTTGTGTTCCCATTTAGGTAATGAATACATAGAGGAATTTTTAAACTTACCTAACTTGCTGTAGGCAATAGGCTTCCGTCCCGAAACCGAATTAGTGTTTGCAAGACTAGGATAGCTTAGTAAAACTTGTAACCACCTTATGTTGCTTACTATTAAACCACCTATATCATTAAGCTGTTTTGTGTTGCCATTTAAGTATGCACCAAATAAACAATCCACATCAGAATGATATGAATTGTAATCTGTTGTATTGCTAACCGGCATAATTATGGGAGTAGGTACAACAGCAACGCAATCAGGTCTTTCATCTGCAACAAAGTAACAACTGACCTTAACAAATATAGTGTCGTCTGTAGGTACAAAAGAGACATATTTTGTTCTACCTAAAAAATTCTTTTTTGGTCTTTTCAAATCAAAGGTAGCAGTATTAGTAATATCTTCTATCAAATAGGATGTAGTTAAATTTGCATCATCATCCCTTACTTCTAAGTAAACTTTTTCAAAAGGTAGATAAGTATCTACCGAAGATAAAACAGTTCCAAAATCTTTAGCTTCTATACTTTCAGTAACTGCATTGTTAAATTTAAACTTAGCCGACTGTTGTACTCCTACAGAAATGTCTAATAATTCTTTTTTATATTTATAATGAAGAGCGTTAGTGTGTGCAATATCTCCTATATCTTTAGCAAATCTATCTCTGTCTATCCACCCGTCAGGAATATTAAAAGTTTTTTCAAACTTAGGATAATCCTTGTCCCATAAAGACGGAGCGTGAATAATTTTTTGTAATAATTTATTATCTAATTCGTCTGTCATAGTTCTCCTGTAGATAAATTTTAAATATTGAACGTTCAATACTTAGTGCGTTACAGACGATATATCCGTAACTACTAAGCAGAACAACCTGCGATCCTTGGTTTTTTTGAGTGTCATGCCGGACGGTTAGTTTTGTGAGTTGACCGCCCGACACTATCTATTTCGGCTCAAAGAAGACTAGCCTTTGTGAATTGGGTAGCTGAAAGATTACCCATAGCCTACAAGTTTGATTTGTTTACCGACAGCTTAAATTACTTGCAAAGTCTGTCCGCCTTTACATTGTATAACTCAAACAGTTATTACTTAGAGTTATAGTCAATGTGAGCACTATGCAACTTTAAAGTCATTCTATAAATAAGTGCCAACATCTATAGAGTA
>TARA_R100000654_G_scaffold1017_3_pt1 | contig 14605 bp, 3 predicted proteins | sample TARA_R100000654 | Tara Oceans TARA_R100000654 (sample SAMEA2622473) | marine metagenome | biome: marine biome (ENVO:00000447); feature: surface water layer (ENVO:00002042); material: "saline water (ENVO:00002010), including plankton (ENVO:xxxxxxxx)" | depth 5 m
AAGATCTCTTACAGCATATGCAGTACTAGCAGCCCAGTTTCCACGGTATGTTCCCAGTTCTTTTAATACTTCAAACTCACCTAGATTATCAAAACCTAAAACTCTGTTTTTACGAGCATTAGCATTTTCTGTGATTTCTAAACTACCAATAGTATTGGTTAATGAAAATTTAATAGATCTATCTAATTCGTCTTGTTGTTGTTGATGCAATACAATTGCTTTATCTAAAGCATCGTTTATAACTTCTGGAAAAAATCCACCTTGGTTTGTAAGATCTGTTCCTTGTAATGGTTGTACAGCAGATGTAATAACAAGTTGAAAACCACTTGCTAAATTTTGATTATTACCGCCAGATTTTAAAGTTATACTTCCACCAGGATTACTGTTTTGGTCATCGTTTAAAGTAACTATATAATCGTTGTTAGCACCTAAAGTTAATGTAGTTTCTATACTTGTACTTACTTCTAATTTTTTTACAACTACATCTGCGTCAGTAAAAACTTTAAAAGCAAAAGGATATGTAGCAGTATTACCATTACCAACTAAGTTATTCGTCTTTCGTGTAGTCGAATTTATTGTCATTAACTAGACATTTTCACTATCTTATTTAGGTTACCAACAACTCTTTGCTTTACGGTCACACCTTTATTTATTTTCTACTTGCTTTACTAGCTTTACCTGTAAGAGTTCCTCTTATTAAATCTATTGGATTTTCTGGATTAACTCTACCAGTTCCTACATCTAATAAATAACCTCCAGTTTTACCGATAGGTGTAACTGGTATACCAGAAAATATTGTAACTAAAGCACTTATATCTCTTATTTGTCTACCGCTTACACCTTTACCTTGTATTAAATCAACAGGTAATTTAAACACAGTTTGTGTACCTCTTGTTAATAATTCTATAGATGGACTAGAAACTAAACTATCATTCCAAGGTTTATCATCAAATTGATTTATTGGTATAAGTATTGCATTACCAAAAATAGGAACAAATGCTTTTTTGTAGTCAATAAGATCTCCTAATACTGCTTTCATCATGTCATCAGCTATCATGCCATCATCATCATCATCTAAGAACAAATTACCTGCAAAGGTTCTACCAATAAGACCTGCAATGACAGCAGGCATCATAATTGCATAAAGATACATATAAAATAATTGTTCTGTTCCTTTGCCTTTATTATTAAACCCAAGATCTCTTGTAATTTTTTGATATTGATTGTTATCTAAATTAGCTATGTTATTAAAATAACCAGTAAATTGGCTTATAGATTGAATAATAGGATTCCAATTTTGAAAACCTGCTCTATCTTCTGGTAATAAACTATCTTGTGTCATGCGGACAGCAGCATCTGCTTGTTTTATAGCTTCTGTTTGTACATCTGCATCGCTCATAGAAGTAGGTAATTTTTGATGTGTTTGGTTATATACTGCCATCCAAACAACAGCGTCTACTTGGTTTTGAAATGTTTGCTGTAAAAAATATGCGTGTTTTGTAGACCAATCTTTAAATTTATCAAATTTATTTGGATTGATTAACAATTCATTTAACCTACCTTGTATGTCAAATATCTGGTTAAGTTGACGATCTGCCATAAAAGGTGACAAATCTGCAATAGCTTGCATTGTGCCTTGCCTATCAGCCATGTAATTTTGCAATGAGCTTATCATTTGTATTGGTGTTGCTTTTAACATTGCAGGGAATACACCTGTGTATTGTTCTACAGCGTTCTTAAGGTTAAAGAACATAGTTGCCATACCACCTCTTTTTCGAGTCACACTTAATCCCTGATCAAATTGAGGTCCTAATCCAGAAGGTGCAAAAGTTCTTTGCGACACAACTGTTTGTAGCCAAGGTTTAATTAAATAATCTATTTTTGTAGGATTTAAAACATCTAATTTTTTTTGAAAATCTTTGTTATTTATTATTTTTAATACGTCTTTTACTTTAGGTTGTACATATGCATAACGCAAAGTGTCATCAATATGTTTAGTCATATAATTTAAATTTAACGATAATGGTTGTGCAAAATTTTCATTACGTTCTTTAGTCATACCGTTTTCAACCATAGGTAATGACATTCTGAAATCTCTTTGTAATTGTTCAACAGTTATTTCTACTTCTTGTTTTGTCATATTAGGATCACCTTTTGCAGGTACATATCCACCTCTAAAAGTACCAAACTCATTAACAATAGGTTTAGCTTCAACTGTTTTAAAATAATATCCGTTTAATTCTCTATGTGCTCTTTGCAATAGTGGTAACATTTTTTGATTTAAATCCCATACAGCTTGCATGAAAATATAATCAGAACCTGTTAAAAATCCTTCATCTTTCATGCGTTGAACAAAATTATCCCAATGCGTAGTATTTAATGAACCATCTTCATTTAACGAACCCCAACCTCTACCTAATAATAATTTTTTTAAATTACTATCATTACCTGTATGCAACATAGCTCCAAGTAATTCTACTTTTCCTATACCATTAGAATCTGATCCAAACGTATATGGTGTTGAATCGTCAGAAACTTCATTAAATTCAAATGCAGTAATTTTAGATTCTTTACTGCTGAGATCTAAAGCAGCTACTAACTCTGTGTATTCTCTAGTAATAACATATTGTTGTTCTCTATATTCATTTAATGCTTCTTTAACTGGATAAAATAAAGTATTATAAAAAACACCAAATTTACCATCTTTTAATTGTAAAACTGCTGAACCTAAACCTTCTAACACTTCATCTGCACCATCTATAAGATCAACAAAACTTTCCATACGTTGCAAATTAGATCCCAACGTTAAAGCAAACTTGTGTAATTTTTGTTTCCACCCAACATTAACTGCTTCTGATTTACCTGGTGGATTAATTAATCGTTCTCGTGCTTGTGGATTTTGCGATATTCTTTTATCCAATAAATCTAATATTGGTTTTAACGCTTCTTGAAAAGCTACTAATTTATTACCTTGTCTTATTTGTTCATCTCTTAAAGATTGATACCATAATGTATCTAACGTATCTTCTACATTATAAAATTCATCAACTGTCAAAGATATTAATTCTGTTTTTCCTCTTTTTTGACTTGCTTTTATAATAATTGGTTCTAGTTGTTCGTATGTAAATGGATTATATTCTTTAATTTGTTTCATCTTTTCTTGTACATTTATTCGTTGTTTGCCAATGCCATAAGAATACAAAATAGCTCGACCTGCATCTACTAAAAACATATTTCTTTTTGACTTATTATTTTTATCTCTAAATTTTTTATCTGTTTGTAAAAACTTTTGAAATTTTCCATTTCTTTTTGTCGCATTTTCGTATCTTTTTAATATTTCTACAGCTTCTTTAGCTAATTGATTTGCTATTAATTGTGATCGTTTAGCTTCTACAGCTTGTCTTAAACTGTCTGGATCTTTTTTACCTAAATATTCTTCTGTTTTTTTTCTGGCATTTTCTTCATCACGAGTATAGTCACTTACTTTTATGTCCTGTAATCTTGTTTTAGCCAATATATCTAAAGCTGTTTCGTTTGCTGCTGCAATTTGTAAACGCACAGGTTGTGTAGATTTTGATAAAAATTTTAATTCTAGAGAAATAAATCTTGCTCGTGCTTCGTTGTGCAAAGCTTCTTGTAACCCTAATTGTATTTTCTTCTCGTCAACTAGTTCAGAGTATTCTTCTAACATACGTTTTTCTGTTCTTTCTTTTATAACTTCTTTTATATTTCTTGCACTTAATATTGCGTCTATCATATCTAAACCACTTTTATAACCAAACAAATCTGCCATATCTTCTACACTTTGACCTTGTTTAGCCAACATACCTGATTTTCCATAACCAAGTTCCTTCATTTCATATTTCATGTCGTGAAATGGAACTAATTGTTTTACGCTCTCAATAGATATTTTATTTCCAGATTGGACTTGTATTATTTCACCTTTGTCATTTCTTGTTTTTCCAGTTTTTAAATAATTAATTAACCTATATATTTTTTCGTTTTCTACTTCTTCAATAACTTCTGCTTCTACTTTTTTATATGTCTTGTTATGTTTTCTTTGTAAATTTTTTAAATATTTACTTTTTGCATTTTCAAACCAACTTAATTGTGCCATGCTTTTTTGATTTAATATTTCTTTAGATTCATCAAATGCTTCTTGCAATTGTTGTTGATAATTAGCCCATTCACTATCTGACATTCCACTTTCTTCTTTTGTTTGGAACATGGCTTTCATGCCATATATTTCGTTAGCTAATATTATGTCTTGATCAGTTGAAAGCATACGATCCATAACACTTCGTACTTCATCTGTAAGTACTGGTAAATCTCTACCAAATAATGCTTTGTATGTGTTGTTAAGATTGTATTTAATATCTGAATACACTTCTTCAAGAAATCTTGCGAATTCTCTAAATATTCTACGCAAACCTTGTTGTTTAATTGGCACGTTTCCTGAGTGCAAATAAATTTCAAAATTTAATGCAAAGGCTTCATGAAATTCTTTCTTTTGTTCAATAGAAAATTTGCTCCATGTATCTATGTCTTCTACACCCCAAAAATCTAGTAAAACATTAAAATCATTTATTATGTCGGCAGGTGCATCACCACTTAAAACAATATCTTCCATAACTGACAACATATAATGACCAGTTTCATGGAAAAATGTAGATATATCTGATTCTTTGTTTAATAAAGTTGTAAATGATTTTGGATCAAACCTACCTTTAGGTCCTTTACTATCTCTACGTTGTTCAAAAAATTCGCCAACTTTTACAGCAATAGACCCACCGTATCTAAGGTTTCCTTTATCATCTCGAAGTCTGATGTTGAAATCCTTTCGTCCGTTAGGGAATTCATCATTGAGTTCAAGGATTCTAGGGTCAACCCTGATGGGTACTGCTGTATCACCATATCCAGTATCTGTGATAGCTCTGGTGGTAACGTAGACATCAGGCTCTCCAGAACTTCTAAGTTCACCTGTTGATCTGATTGATTCTGCGTTTTTTCTACTGGTGTGGTGGTAGACGGTAACTGTTCCGTCTGGGTTGATGGGGAGTCCTGTAAGTTCGTCAATGTTTGTGTTTTCTGTTCCTTGTTGTTGGAAAGTTCCATCATCTTCTCGTACCTCTCCTCTTCCTCCATCATCAAGTTGTGTTCCTGTTGATTGCTTAGTGGACTGTAACTCATCATCTACCTCCTTTATTGCAGATTGTATGTCTTCGTCTGGTATACCTATTCTAGCAGCAAATTCAACAGCAGCATTGGCATAGTCAGGTGCTTCATTATCTTCGTAATTTGTTTCTACTACTGCTTCTTTTAATTTTGCAGAATCATATAATTTTTTTTCTGGATACCAAACAAGTGCTTGTAAATCTGCCATTGTTAAAGAAGGATAATCCTTTTGCAAAACTTCTAGTACTTGTGCAAAAACTTTTTCTATATTTCTTCTTTCTGGAGCACCACTTGGTGCTTCTTTTTGACCATCATTATCTTTAGCTAATAAATTACCTCTTTTACGCAAGTAGTCTCCAAGAGAAACTGTGGCATCATCTTTTCTTGGCTTACCATTAATTTCTACATATATTTCTCTATGTTTTGGATCTTCTGCAAATGTTGCTATTTCTGCCATACGATCACGATTTTCTTCTGTAGTCGATGCTTTTTCAATATCAATTGCCAACTGATCAATATCACCTACTGTAAGTTTTCTTCCAATAATTGCTTCAAACGCTTTTTTCTGTGTCTTAGTTAAAGCTTTAATTATTTGTTTTATCTGCCCTCTTTTTATTTTTGCTTGTTTTTGTTTGTTTAAAACTAACGTACCTGTCATGCGACCCCATGTACGCATAGCCCATCTATCTAAAGTTAACTGGTCATAGTTGCCATTTAAATTTGCAAAAAATCCATTACCAATTTTTGGACCCATTATTGCAGCACCATAAACTTGTTCATCTAATCCATAACCACCACCTACTTTAATTTGTCTTCCATTTTTATATGTTCCTACAAACTCATGCACTTCTCTTACAGTATGCATAGTTCTCATAAATTCTTCTAATTCTGCAAAAGATTTTCTATCAAATAATAAATTTAGTATTTTAAAAGATTTTTCCATTGCTGCTCTTGCAGTACCACCTGTTTTTTCGCCTTCTGCATTTAACATTTTTTCTGGCAGCCTGCCTTTTCCTTCGCCTAATTTTTCTTCAGATTCCAAAAATTTTCTATATACATCTGCTGCATATTCGTAATTTTTATCAACTTTTATACCGTTAGATGTAGCTGCTAATGCCCATTTAAATACAAATTCATGTCTTTTATCAGTAGCAACTTTTGGAAATACTTTAGAAAGTATTCTTACTGCTTTAGATACTTTTTCATCGTACCAACCAACAGCATTTCCATTTTCTGTTAAAGCATATCTTGCATCTTCTAATAAAGTTTTTACTAAATATTTTTCTGTCTCAACACTAAAGTCAGTTAATTTAACACCTGCTCTTTTAGCAGCAGCTTGTATACGGTTTTGTATTTCTAATTTAAAATCACGATTAGTTGCAAACGGTTTACTTTTTGCAAAATCAAAATTTTCTATAATTCTTGCAATTTGAAATACTTCTTCTGATACTGGTTTACCTTTTTTTTGTTGACCTCGTTGCTCAAAAGTTTCTAATTGTTGTTCATATATATCGTCAACTTCTCTAGACCAATTGTCTTTGTCGTTAACTGCTTTAACTGCATTATTATCAAATGCAATTACTTCTGTAACTTCGTTGGTATTAGGATTAATAATTAATACACCATCATGTCCATCTTTTATTAATTTACTTCTATAACTTGTTTTTGCTCCTTTGCCACCTTTATGCAATTGTTGCTTAATGTTTGGATTAGTTTCTCTATATGGATTTTCCAAACGCACATATAAAGGTATTGCATCAGAATCTAAATTTTTTAATTGTTTAAATGTTTGAGCGTCATTTTCATTAGGTGACAAATATATACCTTTACCAAAAATTCCTGTGTCAGATCTATTTGTATTTTTTAAATTGTAACGATCAAAACTACTTGTAGTACCGTGGTATAAAACTTGAGGTGTACCGTCAGCATTTTTTATTTTTGATTTGCCAAACCAATTTTTAAATAAAACACTATCAGTTTTTATAGATCCATTTTGATTAAAAAAATCATTACCAAAATCTTGTGGCTTGCCTTCAAAAACAACGCTATATAAATATTTATTTAAAAAATCTTTTGTTGAAAGATTTGATCTTTTTGCAAAAGTTAAAGCAAAAGCTAAAGGTAAATTAGTTAATGCAGTAGCAACATTTTTATCGTATTTACCTGTAGCTATTAATTGTTCTTTAATTTGTTTTTTATATGCTTTTGCTTCTCTTTGTGATTCTTTGAATTCTGCCGTTTTTGTTTTTATATCTTTTAATGTTTGATCTAACATTTGATCTTTTATTTTATATACTTCTTGAAATTCTTTTTGACTATATGTATTTTTACCAAGACGTAAATGTGGCCTTAAAATATTATGAAAATCTGTACCTGCGACATTAGTTAAATAATCACCTTGTGAAATTTTTATACTTTTACCAACAAGACCTTCGTCAGTTGCTTTTTTTAATTGACTACTAAGATTTTTATCAAACAATTCTAATTGTTCCATTGAAATATCATTGTCATCTAATTGTTGTTGAAAAGTTTCTGCGTTTATGTACCAATCTTTAACACCAAATTTATCTCCAACTAAATCCATATAGTTTTGCCATAAATTTTTATTTCTTTTTTTTGTCTTATCATCGTTTGTTATCTCAAGCATTTTTTCAATATATTCTTGATCGCTTTCAGCTTGTTTTACATTATTTGCTGTACGCATATATCCACCACTAGAAGTTACAATCCCAAACGTCAACATACCTCTAAAAGTATCCCACATTACTCCTTTTATTCTGTCCATAGCTTCTTCCATCTCAACAGGATTTGTTTCATATGTAGCCATTTCAGCAGCTATGTTAAAACCAATAATATTAATTAATTCTTGTGTTACTTCTGTTGAAGTTTCTGTTAATACATTTTGTGCTATGTCAATAAATATATCTTTACTCGCAGAATATGCTGTAAGTTGTTGAAATTTATCACTTAGGCTAAGTTTTGATGATCTTCTAAGTATTCTTTTATTTAACATTGACCAAGTAGCTTCTGCTTTAGCACCTAATCCAGACCTTCCTAATGAACCTTGCAACCATTTATTAGCTCCTATTCCTACTAAACTTTTACTAGCTAAATTAGATGTACCTCTAAATAAAAATGGCAATCCAATACGTTCTACACCTGCTGAAAGAAATCCAACAGCATGAGCTTGATTTGCTGCATCTTCATGAGTTAATCCACCAACTCTTGTAATAGCATCTAAATAGGAATTACCACCTTCAACCATATATGAGTTAAGAGCCATATAATTAAATGCAGCAGGTAAACCTGTAGTAGCACCAATAACTCCACCTACAACTGTTCCTCCACCAGGAACAACACTACCTGTTAATGCACCGATCTTGGCATTTATAAATGAAGTAGTTGCTCCTGTTGTTGCAGCAGCAGGTAAAGTTCTTGACCATTGACCTGCGTAATATGCACCTGCTTCTAACCAATTAACACCATCTTCGTTATACATTCCTATCTTTTGATCAATCTCTTTAATCCTTGCTAATTTTTCTTCTCTTGATTGTTTTTTACCAAAAGCACCTAATAAATCGGCAGCTATAAATTTTTTAATCCTATCCCCTTGGTGATACTCATTGTTTGGATCACCTGTCATTAATTGATATCCTAATAATCCTCTTTCGTTAGTTAACCATCCTTTATGTAAACCTTGTTGTATTCCGACACCTCCACCATATAGCATTCTAAAAGGTGTAGTTAATGCTCTAGCTGTTGTGTAATACTCTTGTAGATGTTCTATATTGTCATGTGCTAATGCAGCAAACTTAGGATCTTCTAATTGTCTTGCTAGTATTGGGTTTATTTTTGCAAAATTTTGGTTAAGAATATATTCTTCTCGTTTTCTTTTTTTTATAAGGTTAAATGTTTCGTCATCATCTTTTAAATCAAAATCTGGTGGTAAATTAAATTGTTCTTTAAATTTTTGTATTTCACCTGCTTTATCACCGTCCATTTCAATAACGGCTTTTAATGTTTGTCTTATATTATTCCATTGTTTATCCTGATTAAATTTTGCGTATTCAAGATCTAATGCATCACCAGTTTTGTCGTAAGTATTAACTGGTTCATTATTATTTTCATAATTACCTATATCTTCGTATTTAATTAATTTATTATCCATATTAATAACCTAAAAAAATAGTTTTTTGTAAATGTTTTTCATAAGTATCTGTATCTTTAGGTCTACCTGCTTTCTGAAATTCATTAGCTATATTTTCAAATGAAGGAGCTTGACCACCAATTAATAAAGTTCTACCAATTCTACTTTGTAAATCTTTTGGTATTTCGTACAAATAAACTGTTTCTGTTTTACCTTGTCCTGTATCTATTTCTATATATAGTCGATCATAATCACTATCTTTATAATTGAAAAATGCTTTTGTATTATCTTTAAAATTACCATCATATATAACTTCATCAACTAAAATTTCTTTAATTATTGCTTTTCTTTTGTCATAATTTATTTCTATGCCATTGTCATAATAAAAATTTAAACGATCTCTATAAGTTGTTTTTAATCTATGATATTTTTTTGCATCATTTTCTTTTAAATTTTCTATATCATTTTCAAATAATGCTGCTTCAAAAATTTGAGGATCTATTTTTAAACCATTAGTTTTTGCTTTGTTAGTTTTTATATCGTTAAGTTGATTTACATAATATTCGTAATCACCAGGAGCAAGTTGATGCCTAAAAGATTTTAATTTATTTTCATCTTGTAAAACTTCTGCTTCATTGCTTTCTATTTCAACTAATGCATCTACATTTGATTCATTTGGTTGACCATTTTTTAATATTTTTTGATCTTCTAAAGTAAAACTATTAATATCTATACCATTTGCTTTTAACATTTTCCATCCATCTGGTTCTGAAAAAGCTATGTCTTCTGCTTGTGTATATGCAGTATTGTATAATTCTGTTCTTTTTTTATTTATTTTATTGTATTTAAATCTTAGTTCTGTTAATGCGTGTTCTTGTTTAACAGGATCTTTTATAGTATCTGTTATTTGTGTTTCATAATAAGTTAGAGGTGGTAAATTAGTTTTAGGATCTACTTTTACATATTCTTTGCCGTTAACGTATTTATAATCAATATCTTTATTAATAACAAATAAATCATTAGTTAATGATTCTATATATTTATTACTTTGTGCTTTTGCAGTATTAAATTCATTTTCTAAATTTTTTAAATTTGATTGCATTGTTTTTCTACCTTTTACATAGCTACGACCAATAGGATAATTTTTTATTTTTTCTTTTAAAGTAGTAATTTTTTTTTGAATTTCATTTACTTTTGGTGCATATGCAATTTCTATTTCAGCAAGGAATGCTTTATTAAAATTACTCATTACTTCTTTATTTTTTTCTATAAAATATTCTTCATTATTGTCATATTTTTCTTTATCAATATTTGCGTCTTTAATTGCATTTGTATACAACGAATCAGCTTTTTTTACACCTAATTTTTGTATTGCAAATAAATGTCCTGTTCTATGTTGCGGTATAATTTGCTCATACTTAGGAGAATCTAAATTGTAATAAATTGATTTAGCTCTTAGTTGTTGTAAGTTTTCTATATTTTCACTTTTAGTTGCATTAATATTTGCCATTGTATCAGCGTTATTACCATCAATAATTGACGATCCATTTCCATTATCTACATTTTGATTACTGTCTAATTTCATTACAAAATTAACTTCACTTAAAAAATTGTTATCGTTAGAATTTCCTTCGTAACTTAAGACGTTATCACATATTTTTACAGCACAAAATTCGTTTTCACTTTTTTGCAAATCAGCTAATGATGTAATTAATGTTTCACCATCAACAGTAACTATTTGTTGTCCTCCTATAGCAAAACCTTCTGCGTGTTTTTTAAAATATTGTTTACCTAAAACTTCTTGATTATTATCTTTAAACCATTTAACAGCAGCATTATGAACTTCGGTTGTATAATCTTTTATCATGTTTAAATATTGAGCACTAACCTCTCCTTTGTTTGGATCTATATTCCAATTTTTGTCTATTGCAAATGATTGTATTTCTACAATGCCACTACCAAAAGCTGTCCAATGTTCACCACCTTCGTTAAATCTAGTTATAGTTTTTATTGAATCCATTTTATGATTATCAATTTTTGCTTCAGTTTCTTGTTCTTTAAAGAGACGTTGTTGTGTTAAAGAATGTTGAGTTATTTTTGATTGAGCCGATTTAATACTTACTTGAGCCATGTTTTCAAGCATATATTTAACAACACCATTGCTTGATTGATCAGTATATGTTTTTAAAATATTTTCAAAATTTTTATTTGTATCATCATAAGGTGTTGTATTATCCCCTCCTTCAGTTGTGCCATTAGGTAATACGGCTTGTGCTCCTTTTAAACTTGTATACCTATTAGTTTCATTTTGTATATCTGCGTGTAAACCGTTATATAATCTTTTCGCTTCAGCATCATTTAATTCATCGTCTAACTTTTGTATTATCTGCCCAGTTTGTTGTAATGCTTTTGCACTTCTCTGTATGTCATCAGTAACCACATCTTTCATTGGTTCTACAGAAGTAGCACCAAATTGCACTTCAGAACCTACTTGTTGTTCTACTTGTAAATTTTGTTGAAAAGGTACTCTTGCCATAATTATCCTCTTCTTAACATTGATTCGGGCAGGCTACTAACTATATTTGCAGTACCTGTTAAAAGACTACTGGTCATATTCATAAATGGATTTATTTGTGATGCTGTAGAAAACATATTGCTTGCACTCATTCCGTACATACTTCCTTGTATTCCAAGACCAACAGCTTCTAACCGTTTATTTTCTACTGCTCTTACTTTATTTGAATTCATAGTATTTCTGTCTATTGATGCCAATATGTCATTACCTACCATTACATTTAAATTACTTCCAACACCTCTTACTCCACCTCTAGAAGCTATTGATACTACACCTGCGGATTTTGCAGCCCCTTGTTTTAAACCTAGCATCATTTGTTTTGTATTAAATGCTCTACTTATATGTTGTGCCTGACTTTCTTTCATGCGTTGATTAAACAACGACATATCTTTTTTGTGCTGCAAACTTAACGCTAAACTTTTTGTTTTATATTTTTCTGTTTGTGCTGCTGAATACGCTCCAATAACACTTCCAAGCACACCAAAACCTTGTGATATTACACCAAACTTACCTAAACCAGAAAGGCTGCTCCATCCTGTTGACATTGTGGCACTTACCTCTACACTTCTTTATTCTTTAGTATATCTATATAATATCTGTTTACGGTCACACTATCCACCCATAGCTACCTCTAATGTTAAACCTACAATAGTTAATGGTAATGGATCACTTTGTCGTACAAACAATTGACCATTATCTTGCCATTCTGGTGTAAGCATAATTTTTATATCTTGTGTTTTTAAATTAGGTGGTGTTCCGTATGGTTCTGTTGTACGTTGTTTTGCTTCTACTAATTTCTCTGCACTAGGACCTGCAAAAATACCAGATGATTCCAATACACGCAGCCATACATGGTTTAAGTTTTTAACTCTACCCTGACCAAATGCTTCTACCTGCAATGCCATAGGTAAAGTATTTAAATCACTTTTGTAAGGCAATCCTAAATGAACGACACTAGCTGCACGTTCTAAACTTATTTCACCGCTTGATACTGTTCTTTGTGGATGTACAGCACCGTCAGCTAAAATATTTAATTTTTTACCTTCTAAAAAACTAAGGCCTGATATTTTATCTCTTGCAACTTCATAAGTTGTAATTGCTGTATTACGCAAAGATGCAGGTAAATCTTTGTCTAATTTTGCCGTTGCTACTGTTTGACTAGATGTGCCAAGAATAGTTAAACGATATAACGTAGTACCATCAACTATTACTATTGCATCGTTTTTATCAGCAACGCTAGGTGGAGCATTAAATAAATTGTAATTTACAGTTACGGTAACAGTTTCTCCTTTTGTATAATTTGTACCGCCAGATACTGTTACTGTTCTATTTGTATCTGTATTTGTGCCATTATAAGTTGCACCACAATCAACAAAAAAATTATCACGTTGCGTTGCAAATAATCTTGTACCCATACGTTCTACATATCGAACCTCAGAACCTTCAATTATTCTTTTAATAACGCAATAGGTAACGTCATCATTGCCTTCAGATACGCAAGCAACGCTTTCAAATGTACCATCAGTATCATGTTGATGCCACGCACCTATTTGTTGTTCTGGCACATATGTAAGACCTAATAATTTACCGCTACTACTTACTGCCCAAACAATAGGTATTGGTGATTTAGATAAACTCATATCTACAATTGTAAAATTATCAAATAAATGCGGAGCACGAAGAGATAAATCACCTGTTATAAATCCATTTGCCTGCCAGTTATAACCAAGTTCTCTAACGTGACCACCACGAGCAGCACCATATACCAAACTATTATTAACAATTACTGGTTGTGAATTGTTTGCTCCTACATATGATTGCGGTTTTACAGATATAGACGTAGGAGTAATAGCATCACTATTAACAGAAGTTACTCTCCATTCTGCTGATCCAGTTAACATTAATAAATTTGTTAATGGAACAATATGTCTAATAGTATTTGCTTCACGAGCAGCAACTCTAAATTCAATACGGTCATCATCTCTTATAGGCAAACCAAATGACATATTACTTTCAGTACCAGATTTAGTCATCCATATATTTTGCGGTGCATTATTTGTACCTGCAAACACTCTGCGTTGCTCAAAATAAGATACAGCACCAGGATAATTACCAGTACCTACAAAATCATTTTCATGAATTGGTGGTGTTCTAGAAAAATCTGGTGAAATATTATCATCTACAAGAGTTGTTGTTGTAGTTTCTCCTAAGAATCCGTAAATACCACCTTGTTGTTTATAAACTCTATATCTGGTAGCACCAGAAACAGCGTTCCATGTAATAGTATTTTTAGCTCCAGTAACAAATATATTATTACTTACAGATGCAGCAGATGATTGATTGCTTTCATCTACTAAATTAGATTTAACAGCCGTAACAACATATTCATGATCAACATAAGTATCTGAGTTTGTAGAAGTAGAAGAAGGTATATAACTAGAAACACTTACACCAGTAGGTGCAGCTATAGGACTACCAAAATCAATTACACGCAATTCCCATTTTGTTGCACTTAATCTTCTTAATTCTTTTGGTGGATGTAACGGATGAACTAATGTTAAAACATCAGCAGATTGCACATAATGTACGTCAAACAAATCTGCTTCAGCATATGAATGCGGTATTTCGTATATGTTGGGATTTGTTGGTAGTGCATACCAATTTGTAGCGTTAGGTGGTTGGCTATTAGAATGTGCAGTTTTTGCGTA
>TARA_R100000654_G_scaffold19979_5_pt1 | contig 14425 bp, 14 predicted proteins | sample TARA_R100000654 | Tara Oceans TARA_R100000654 (sample SAMEA2622473) | marine metagenome | biome: marine biome (ENVO:00000447); feature: surface water layer (ENVO:00002042); material: "saline water (ENVO:00002010), including plankton (ENVO:xxxxxxxx)" | depth 5 m
AATAGTATGGATGGAAGCATATTTAATTAAAGGGAGTAACAATTAATGGCACTAGCAATTCCAACATTAGAAGAAGCATATGAAATGGCTAAAAGGGAAGCCAAAAAAACAAGAGATTCAGGATTCATGGGTAAAATGATTCTTCCCGGAGAAATGAATTTTCAAGATTTTAAAGCACAATATAATCCCGATAATCCCTCAGGAAAAGTAGGTTTTAATCCTGCATTTCCCGGAGGTATATATACGGCAGTTGAACCTCGAGATGGTAATGAATATAGATATACATCAGAAGGAGTTAGATATCAGGTCCCCATAGGTAGCCCTCCTAATTTTGGTATTCCTGAAATACAAATAGAACAACCTGGTATGAATCTTCCTACACCTCAACCTACACTAACTGACCCATCACAATTTGCACAGGCACAAGTTGGTGCTGCAGTTAGACAACCTACACTCCCTCAAGGTGGAGCCGTTCTACCTAATCTCGCACTACAATCCGTAGTACCTAATCAATTACAAACAACACCCGGACTTCAAGGAACAGTAGCAGCAGCTACTCCTGCAGCCACGACTGCTCCTATGGTACAGGGTGCAGCAGTTCCTAGTGCATCACAAGTTACACAGGCATCAGTTCCTACAGCTAATACTTATGATTATACTGCAACAACTACAGCCGGACAACTTCCACAAGCTACAGCAGCACAAGGTACAGTAACACAACCAATGGTAGCAGCACAAGAGGATTTAACTTCGCTACCACCAGAAGCCACTGTGCAAGGACAACTAGCTAACATATCACAATCAATTACAGATGCAGTCAATCAAGGCACAGCTTTACCTGCATTTGCACAAGGGGCCAAAAGATTAGTAGACTCAGCAATGCAACAAAGAGGACTAGGTGCTTCTAGTATTGCAGCAGAAGCTTTAGCACAAGGGATTATATCAGCTTCTATCCCGATTGCACAACAAGACGCAGCTACATATAAAGATGCAATATTTGCAAACTTAAATAATAGACAACAAGCTGCACTAACAAATGCTAATGCTTATCTACAAATGGATATGGCAAACTTAAATAATAATCAACAAACAAGTTTAGCTAATTTACAAATAAGACAACAATCTTTATTCTCAGACCAAGCTGCAACAAATGCAGCATCGCAGTTTAATTCTCAGAGTCAAGCACAGACTGACCAATTCTTTTCTAATTTAAATACTTCTGTTAGAACAGCTAATGCTCAAAGAACAGATGCAATGAATCAATATGCAGTAGCAGAACAAAATAAAATATCTGCACAAAATGCACAAAATCAAATAGCAGTAGATGAAGCAGATGCACAAAGAGAAGCAGCTATTAATCAATTTAATACTCAGCTACAAGACCAAAGACAAAGATTCAATGTAGAAAATCAAAGAGTAATCGACCAATCAAACGTATTGTGGAGAAGACAAGTTAACACTGCAAATACTGCAGCTATCAATGCCGCTAATCAAACGGATGCACAAAACTTATTACAGATATCTAACTTTGCACTATCATCATTATGGCAACAGTGGAGAGATGAAGCATCGTGGGTAAACACAGCATCTGAAAATAATAAAAATAGACAACACAATGTTGCTATGGCTGCATTAGATAGAGAAACAACAATGGCTTTATATGATGAAGAAAGTAAAGCACAGTTTAATACTTTCTTAGGTAGTATAGGTTTAGATATATTTGAATCAATATTAACAGGAGATAATTAATGGATATAGGAACAGTATTAAATTTAGTAGGTACAGCTAAAAGTTTTTTAGGTGGAGGCTCTGATGGTGGACAACAAAGAGAACAAAAGTCTTTGTTAGATATTTATTCTGATGTAAAAACTAGAAGGTATGATATAGATTTAACTCAAGAAGAAATGGCTGCTCCGGGTCAAATACAAGGAATACAACAAATAGATTATGCAAGTACAAGACAGTTTTGGGATAATCTTTTAAAAGAATATATGAGAGGATAATATGGCAGCAAGAGAAACAAATCCATTTGACGCACCAGTACCGGGTCAGTCATTAACAGATACACCTAGAAATTATCCATGGGAACACGCACCACAATATGCTACAGTAGAAGATGCATCTATGCAAGTATGGGAAGGTTTACACAAAAAAGAAACTATGGAAAAAGTTGTAGTGTTATTAGATGCAGGGTTAACTGTAGAAGAAATAACTAAAGTAATTGTGTTTGCAGGATTTGTAGAAGGTAAATTTACACCTGATGTGGGATTATTGTTAACACCTATTGTTGCAAAAATGATAGTGGCTATTGGCAAAAACGCAGGTGTAGAAAAAATAAATATTAATGTACCAAAACAAGATGATACAAAAGAATTAATTAAAACAGTAATAAAAACTACTCCTAAAGAAGTAGATAAAAAGAAAGAAGTAAAAGAAGATACACCTGATACAGGTTTAATGGGTAAACCTAAGAAGGAGGATAAGTAATGGGATTATTAAGTTCAAGAACTTTTAGACAAATAGCCATTGGTGCTGCCGGAAGATATCAAGAGAAAAGACAAACTATGAGAGATAGAATTGATGAGTATCGAGAAAGAGCAGTTAATACAAAAAATGATATACAAACAAAGTATAATGAATATTTTGATGAAGAAAAAGAAAATATAAATACATTTAATCAACTTTCAACACTTGTGGGAGCCGATTATGTTGGTAAGTTAAATAGTTTTGCACAAGGAAATCCTGATAAATTGAATTTGTTTTTAAATCAAAATGCAAACACAGTAAGGGCAGAGTTAGATAAATATCAAGATTCAGATTCAGACTTTGTAGCACAAAGAACAGAAAAATTAAAGTTAAAAGAAAATGAATTAAATCAAAACTTACAGGACCAAGTAGGATTGTTTAAAGGAACCTCTACTTTATTTACAAGAGACTTAGAAGAAAGAGGAATGAAAGAAATACAAGCAGAATCAGGTACTTTACAAACACAAACTTTACCTTCTGTTCAAGCTGCGGGTCCGGGTATGGGAACTGATACGTTTATAGGACAAGAAAAAATATCTTCAAATATAGACTATTATAATAATACTTTAAAGATTGCAAAAGTAGACCCTAATACTAAATTACCGGTGCTAGATAATGATGGTAATCAAGTATACACAATCGCTAAAGGCCAAGAGTCAACTGTTGCAAATATAGATAATCTAGCACAAACAAGTGTCGAAAATGGTTTTAATAAAGGTTTAGACCAAGCTATAGGAAATGTTATAGAAGCATTAAATAATCAAAATTATGAATTTTCTTTTATGACCACAGCAATAGAAGGTTCACCTATTGATGTAGAATTAACACAATTGTTTAATGAAGCTAAAATACAAAATAAACCATTATCAATGCAAAGTGTTATAGATGAACTTAGAGAAAGAGGATTAACATCTAAAGCAGATATGTTTCAAAAAGAGTTAGATGATTTTACCACTCAAAAGATAGATGAGGAGCCAGAACCTGAAACAGAAACTACTACAACTACAACACAACCTACAGAGGATATACCCGGAACTAAAATAGAAGGAGCAGGGTCACGTGCAAAATCAGTTACAGAAGATTATGTATCTCCTGAACAAAAAGATGCTAATAGTAAAGTACAAGTAACAGAGGATTTCATCAAACAAGTTATGGATAAAAATAATGTTGATAGAAATAGGGCCATAGAAATTTTACAAATGTATGGTTATACACAATTTCCACAAGTAACAAAAACAGAAACAAAAACCCCACCATTTTTAAAAGGTAAAAAGTAAACATGGGTCAAGAAAGACTTAATGCCTTACGAGAAGAATTAGGCATAGAAAAAGAACAACCTTCTCTATCTCAACAAAGTGATGTTCCTGCATCGACAGGCATTACTGTAATCACATCAGAACCTAAATCTAGATTAGATTCTTTGAGAGAAGAACTTAATCAGATTACAGTCACAGATAAAACTTCCCAAAACCCCACATTTAAAGATAATTTTGTTAACGACATGGAACCCTCTAGTCCTCCAGAGGTTAACAATAAATATGCTTATGCTTTTAAGTTAGGACTTGCCGATACCTTTAGAGGTGTAAAACAAATGGCAGGTAGAGATAAAGAAGAAATGAAAGCAGAGCAACAAAAACTTAATCAATTAATGCGTGGTGAAGATGGTGGATTAGTTACTTTAGCATATTTTGGTGGTGCATTACTAGACCCTGCAGGATGGTTGATACCTTTTGGTAAAGCTAGGAATTTATATACAATGGGTAAATATGGAGTGGTATCAGGAGCTATAGCAGGTGCTACAGGATATGTAGATGAGGAATCTATTATAGATACTAGAGGTAAACAACTTTTAGTGGGTGCTGTAGGTGGCGGTATAGTTGCTCCTGCAATCGGAGGTTTAAGAAATTTAGGTGTTATGATTACTGGTAAAGGTGAAATAACTCCTGTAGGATTTAAAAGAGCAAACTTAACTCCGGCAGAAACTATCGAAAGAGGCGGAACCACAGTACAAGTAAAAGGTAAAGCTATTGAAGAAGATTTAAGTGAAGGTAAAATATATGCAGAGGGTGAAAGAACTTTAGGTGTAAGGCCAGAAGGAGAAATTGGTAAAGAACCTAAATCTGTATTTGATACACTAGTGGATATATTTAGAGGAAGAGATACAAGAGTACCTTTTCCAAAAACAAAAAAAGTTTTAGATGCTCCTAAACAAGGTGAGTTATCTGCAAAACCTCATAACTTTATTAACAAAATATTAAAAGGTTATGAAGAAAATTATGGTAAAAGGTTTTTAAAAGTAGCAACCACAGGAGAAGGAGGGACAGCCATTGCCGGTGGATTAGTTGGATTTAATGCTGATGCTGAAGCACCAATCTTTGATATTAATGCTCCTTTAAGTTCTAGATTTGGTAGAGCATTTTTAGGTGCAGCCGCAGGTTATCTTGGTGTTACTGTATTAAAAAAGAAAAAAGTAAAAAGAGTTTATGGTAAAGACACTGATGAACCTGTAGAAGTAACAGAGTCTTTAGCAGAAATATTAGGAAGAGGAATAATAGATAAGTACGGTTTAACAAAAGATTATAAAAAATTACTACAAAAATATGATGGTACTAAAAATGATATAGCATCTGCTTTTGTCCGTATTGCGAAACAGATGCAAAAGCTTACTAAAGATGAAAGAAAGATTTTATATAATATGTTAGAAGGTGATGTTAAAACCAATGTAGCCCCAAAAGAATTAAAAGAATTAAGTAAGATGGCCAGAAACTTAATAACAGATACAGGACAATTGTATGTAGATTTAGGATTGTTAGCACCTCAAACTTTTAAAAAAAATAGAGATAGATATTTAGGAAGATTATATAAAGGTGAAGAAGAAGATATACCTATTGAATTAAAAAAGATTGGTGATGATTTAAAGCCTAGAGGTACATTACATGAAGTGACAGTAGCAGATTGGTTTAGAACTTACAAAAATCAAAAACCAACTGTTAATGATATAGTAGAACCGGGTCATAAGGGTTGGGAATTACTAGGTGACTTTGAAGAAATAGGTGGGCAATTATATCAAGTTACTAAAAGACAGAAACCCACAGTAACAGATGAAAGATTAGGTAAAAAAGGAAAAATACTTCAAAAGAAATTATTAAAAAGAGATGCAATGATTCCTATCCGTTGGCAACTAACAAAAGAACAAAGACTAGCCAAAGGTGAAATAGAAGACGCAGCAATTTCTATGGAATATACAGGTATCTTAATGGCTCAAACTGTAGCAAAGTATCAGTTTTACTCAGATGTTGCAGCACAATTTGCAGAAGAAGCAGGTGGTAGGACAGCAAAACAAATGTTAGCTTTACCTCAAAGATATAGAAAGATACCTGAAAATAAAATAGCAGGTACTGTATCTAAAAGATATGGAGCATTGGCGGGTAAGTATGTTCCTGAAAATGTTTGGAAAGACATCATGGGTACAAGAAGATATCAAGAAAAATCTTCTAATGCAGTTTATGCAAAATATAAAAAGTTAAATAGTTTATGGAAAGTTTCTAAGACTGCGTGGAATCCAACGGTGCATGTTAATAATGTGTTTGGTAATTTAGTATTAAGTGATTTAGCAGATGTTCCGTGGCGAACCTTACCTAAAGCATTTAGAGCATTAAGAACTCATGGTAAAGAAGGACATCGTTCTGAAATAGTTTTACTAGCAATTAAACATGGTGTATTTGATGCAGATTTTGTTAATAAAGAAATTAGAAATTTTAAAGAAGGTGAATTAGCAGGTATCTATAAATCAAAAGCTAATGCTGATGAATGGGATAGTGCAGTAGACATATCTGATAAGATTTATAGTAAAGTTAGAAATAATTCTATTACAAGTAAATTAGAAGATTGGTATAGAATAGAAGACCATGTGTTTAGATTAAATGCTTTTATGCATAGAATGAAGTTAGGTGATTCTGCAGAGGATGCTGCTTTATTTGCTAGAAGACAGTTTATAGATTATGATATTGATGCACCTTTAATTAATCATTTAAGAAATACAGCTACACCTTTCTTATCTTTTACTTATAGAATAATTCCTCTGTTAGCTGAATCAGCAATACTTAGACCTACAAAATATGCTAAGTATATAGCGGCAGGATATAGTTTAAATAAGTTAGAAGAGATATATGGTGGTGAAGATGCTAAAGTAGAAAGAGCATTACTACCAGATTATGAAGCAGGTAATATTTTAGATATGCCATTCATGCCTAAAAAAGTAATTAGAATATCTGGTAAGTCAAAAGACGGAACATCTAAATATTTAAATATTAGTAGATTTTATCCGGGTGGTGACATATTAAGTTTTGAAGGAAAAAATGTTGTACCCTTTTTACCAGAACCTTTACAACCTTCTTTTGGTATTGGTGGTGACTTTTTATTTTCCATGCTTGGTTTTGATATATTTAGAAAACAAAAAGAATTTGGTAGAGGAGATGGAACTGCTCTTGAAGAAACAATAAAAGGTCTAGGTAGCTTTGGTAAAAAGTTAATACCTAACTTCCCTTTCTTACCGGGTTCTTATTCTACAAAAAGATTAGAAAGAGCAAGAGCAGGGGACATATCTAAATTTAGAGAACCACAGACAGAGTTAGAAGCTTTATTAACTTCCTTTGGATTTAAAGTAAGTAATAAAAGTATTAGAACTTTAGGTGCGAGTCAAAGATTACAATATGAAAGAGAAGTAAGAGTTCAAAAAAGCAAACTCAATCAATTAAAAAATCAAGTAGCCACAAATCAAATAAGTATGGCTGATTATGATAGACAAGTAGGAAAAGTATTAGCTAAAATAAATAAACTAACAAAAAAGTTTGTTGGTAGATTTGATGGCATAGACCCTTATGCTATGACCTTTAATTTTGATATGACAAAGTTTATGGGTAGAGGTGATAAGGCAACAAAACCTGATAAGGATTATGATTAAGGAGGATAAATAATGGGTGGATTACCAGTAGAAATGATTACAATGCTAGGCTCTAGCTTACTAGGTGGATTTATGTCCATATGGGGCCAGAGTATTAAAGCAAAACAAGAAGAACAAAAGATGTTATTAGCAAGAGCAGAAACTCAAATGTCTTTTGTAGAGAAAGCAAGAACATATGACAACAAAGGTTTCCAGTGGACCAGAAGAATTATTGCACTGACTGCAGTTTTTTTTATTATAGCATGGCCCAAGTTAGTGCCGGTTCTATTCGATACTCCAGTGATATTGACATGGACAGAATTTACTCAAGGATTCTTATTCTTGATAGAGAAGAAAGAAGTATTGATGGACAAAGAGTTCTTAGGTTTAGTGATAACACCACTAGATACACATCTAATGTCTGCTATTGTGGGACTATACTTTGGTGGAAGCTTGGTGAAGAAGTAATGCTAGAAGAAGTAGTAAAAGAATTATCTAGTGATTCTGAGGAAGGTTATAGGGGTTCTATTTATGATGACAAAACAGGAAAAATTGTAAATAAAGGAACCCCAATAGATGAAAATGGACAATTACCTTCTGGCGGATATCCTACTATAGGGACAGGACACTTAGTAACAAAAGATGAGTATGAATCTAAATATCAAACAGGAAAAATATATCCTAAAAAACAATTAGATAAGGTTCTTTATAATGATGTTTTAGAAAAACAAAAAATAGTAGAAGATAAAATAAAAAACGATTATGATAATAAAGATATATCAGATGATGTAAAAAAAATATTAATAAAAACTACTTTTTGGTTAGATGCTCCTAATAAATTTCCAATGTTTTTTGATGCCATGGTAAATTCAGATTACGATAGGGCTATAAATAATTTAATATACACAGACCCGTCTGCTCCAGAAATGGGAAAAACTAAAATATATGAGCCTGAAGAAGGTATGGCAGGATTAAAAGAAAGAACTTTAAAATATATAGAATCTATAAATAAATTAAAATCTAATACAATCCGTTAACAAACCTAGTTAACTTCTTATTAAGTTCATCCATTTCATGTCTTGAATAATTAATTAATGAACAGAGGTTATTAGTATACTGATACTCGGGGAACTCCCTGTCCATTATAAATTTAAATTGTTGTGGTTGTATAAAGTTGTAGTCTAATTGTATGTCACTATCTCGATTGAGATTGACGGAGTAGTTAAGTAAGTTAGCGACATAATCAAACTTTCTTTGTTTCTTGTTTTTGTCCAGATTCATTGGATGTTTCCTTTAGCTGTGCTAATCCTGTTATTAAAGTATGTACTTCACCATAAGGTCTAGTAAACATATATTTAATTACATTCTGTAGCAACTCACTACTTATTAAGTAATTTTTCATGTTCTTTTTTCTCCTTTTTTAATTGTATATTTCTTAACTCTTCTGTAATTATTGTAGATAAATCCTCATACAATAATCTTAAAGAGCCAAAAAAACTGCTATGATTGGATATTTTTACATATCCTTTATCCCTTACTTGCTTTGATTCAAAGTTATCTAAAGACAGTAATAGTTCCCCTGTAAAAGGGTCCTTAACTATTCTCATTTTCCACCCCATAATTATTATAATCAATTAGTTTATTTATAGGGATTAGATGTCCCCACGAAGTATTGTTGTCCCCACCGGGGATTTTTTTAAATGTATTATTCTTAATAATATTCTTTAAATCTTTTGTCTTTAATGTTATATTAAAACAAAACTTATCTTTACTGTAGAAATTAATGGTCCACCATTCAGCCTGTGTCTTGGCAATCCCACTTTCTTTTCCCCTACTTTGATATTCACAATAGTGATTACCTGTCTTAATCCACTTATCTCTTTCAGACTTTACTTCAGTCTTTTCACCTTGTTGTATTTCTGCAACAACAGTTTCCCCTTGTTTACCCCATTGTAAATCATATTTAAAGTTTGCATTATGCTTCATGCATAACCTCCTTTGGATTATTTATTTCTACATACCAAGCAAACTTAGGATTGGATGCTTTTGATTGTTGTTGTGGTAGGTATTGTATATCTTCACCCCAACACTTCTGTTTATACTGACAATATGAACATACAGTTCCTAATATTTTGTTGCCTGTAGGTTTTTTGTAAAACATTTCTTCTTCAATATCAAAGCATTTTTCAAAAGGTTTGTCTTCCATTAGTGCTTTTGTATTATCTAAAGCTTTTTGAATAGCTTCTTTTCTATACTGAGAATCATCTTGTGGCGGTTCACTCAATAATATTTCACCGGTAGCTTTATTAATAACTATCCAACCACCAAAAGGTTTCTTTGTTGCTTCGGAATATAAATACCCTTGAGTTAGATATCCAAACACATCATCTTTAGCAACCTTCTCAAATCCTCCACCACTCTCACCAAACTTTTTATCAAAGGCAAAAGGTGAAGCTGATTTAATGTCGTATACTTTATCATCAATAATAATATCGTATGTGCCTTTCATGTCAAACCATTTTGTTTTGTATTTGACATTCTTTTGTACACCTTGTATATTAGCTTTGGTAGTTCTTAATAACATTACCACAATCGCTTCTAAGATATCACCAAATAAAAACTTTAATTTATTATTATAATTTTCATAAGATACTATCGCATTGCCACCGGAATATTTCTTTTCCATTTGTAATTGACATAGTGGTTTGCCAATACTAGACATTCTAATTCTAAACTCAGATTCCCTCTTTTGAGTAAATTGTTTTTCTACTGCTTGTTTGCAGTCTTTAAGAAACTCTTTTAATACTTCTTTAGGTATTGCCACAGGCTTACGTTGGGCCTGTGACAATAAAGATTTTACTTCTTCTAAGAAAGTCAAGAGGTTATTTCGTCCATGATTTCATCATCTAACACATCTTGTTCTGTAGTGTGACCTTTCTTAGCTTTGTTATGTTCTTCTTTTACATAGCTATTCTCTGCCTCCACATATTCTAAGAAACCTTTTAGTGTTTCTTTATCTGAATCAGAAAACTTGACATCTTGATTACTATCTTTTATCTTAGCAACAAAGTATGTCACACTTCCTTTTGTATGCTTTTCTGTTCCATTAAAATCTAGAACAGTATTGTACATTATCTTATTACGTTTAGATAAGCTTTGAAGCATATTGCCTATGGGCATAAAGTTTACACCTCGTACTCTATACAATACAGGTTCGTTTGTCAAGATAATTTCTTCACCTTTTGAAGACTTACCTTTGACGGACACAACACCAAACACATTTCGATAGCAAGTAATCTTATCCTGTTCTATCTTAGCAACAGGGTCTAGATTTTCTCGTTCTGCTTTGGGTACACTTCCACATGATTCCGTTCCTTTGGTATCTATTTTTGAATCGGACCAACTTCTAAACATAACTGATTTAGAATTGTTATCCTCATTCTCTTCATCATATTTCTTGTACTGAAATGTATTTAAGAAAGGTCTAAAAGAAACTTTCTCTGCATACACTGTGCCTTTGTCTGTACCTTCTACTTTGTACAAACCTCGTTTGATAGCATTGCCATCACTATCCTCGGCTTCATAGTTAATAGACAATCTAGCTAAAGATGAACCACCCATGTCGGCATCCTGTCCGACCATAGCCATTATCTTATCATTAGATAAACTGTCTAGATTACTTAGTTCGTTTGACATAATAATGCCTCCTTTTATAAGTATATTGTATCACAAGTCTGTGGATAAGTCAAGCCAATTCGAACCACTTTTTATTTCAAAGTCTAAAGGTACATTTAAATCACAATCAAATCTTTCTTTTAGTGATTCTTTTATACCGGAAAACCCTTGGTTTAAACAGTCAAGGACTTGTGAGTATTCTTCCGGATGAACATCTAGTATCACGGAATCATGTACTGTATTAATCAGTAATGTTTTCATATTGTTTTTTTTCAATAGATTCCATACGTTTATACAGGCTATAGGAACTATATCTGCCGTGGCAAAACCTTGAACAGGATAATTTTTAACTGCAGTAGATTGGGTACTACTACCGTCTTTTCTTCTATAGATATTAGGGAAGTAATATTCTCGACCACTCGGTAGTCTTACTATCTTAGATTTTATTGCAGTGTCTTCTAACTTCTTATGCCACTCTGCAATATTCTCATACTTCTCTAAAAACTTTTGATAATATTCTTTTTCTTTTTTCTTACCCATCATCCCACCATATAAAGGTTTAAATGTATGAGCCTTTGCGTCTTGCCTAGAACATCCGATAATATTAGCAGTGTATTGATGAACATCTACACCATTGGCAATGTCTTCCATGCCTTGTTTATCTTGGGCTAGGAATACGGCAGTTCTAAATTCTAACTGTGCAAAGTCTACTTCTATAATCTTACCTTTGTAAAATCTAGATGTAATAGCTTTTTTAATAGGAAACTTATCACCTCTCGGCATGTTTTGGAAGTTAGGTTTAGAACTAGATAGTCTTCCTGTGGTAGTTATATGCTGATTAAAAGAGGGGTGAAGTATTCCGTCTTCTCTTGTATTGTCTTTGATACCGGTAACAAATGTATTGAGATAAGTTTCTACTGCACTATATCTCATGATACTATCTACAAATTCTTTTAGTGTGCCTTCTGCAAACACAGATATTTTATTTAGTGTGTCTTTATCTGTTTTAAATCCACCCTGTGATGCGTCATGAATTGTTCTAGGAGACCAACCAAATCCTGCCTTGGCTTCTGTTTCTAAGAATATCATACCCTCACCTTTACAAGGTGAACACTTTGACATGTTCTTAAAAGGTGTTCCGTCTACCTTTGTATGTCTAACTAATCCTACACCATTACAAGTTTTACATTGTGTGGCCATTGTTTTGTATACAGTATCAGTATACTTATCTACATTGTGTTGGAATTCTCTATCAGTCATACGAGGTCTACGTTTAGGTCTTTTGGTTCTTTTGTCTATACCTATGTTAAATAATTCTGCCCATTGTTTTTTATCCTGTACCTTTCTAGAATAAATAACCTTAGATAAATCTTCTGTTGATGATAGATTTATTTTAGTATCACCCATCATTTGACTGACAATTCTATCTATTTTATTTTTTAGTTTGTAGTATTCTTCGTTTAGTTCTTTTTCTACCACATCTAATTTTTCTAGGTCCACATGATTGCCGTTCATTTCCATATCAATTAATACTTGTAGAAAATCATTCATCAAGTTTCTTGTGGGAATCAGATTAGCATTAGCATGATTATTAAATGCTTCGACTTGAGCATTATATAATTCTCTTGTTATCTTAACATCTTGTTTACCATACTCTTCTAATTTGTCCATAGGTATTTCTTCGATACCATATCCTTCATTCATGTAGGTAGCTAGGATATCTGATTTTAAACTGATACCTCTACGTTTACAAGATTCTTTTAGTGACACTGATTTCTTCTCACCTCTATTGATAATATATTCCCCTAACATTGTATCGTATAGTTTACCTTGATAAGTAAATCCGCATTGATATAACCATGACATATCAAATTTTAAATTGTGGCCAATAACTAATTCTGATTTATCTAGTATATCTTGTATTGCTTTTCTGCTTTCTGTCAAGTCTTTTTTGATAGGGTCGTTGTGATAAAAGAAATAGTATTCATCATTGATACCTACACTCACTAATCTATTATCGGGATTAAATGGTGAAGGGTCACCCTCTTTTGTAAAGGTGGTTTCTATATCTAATACTGTTATCATCTATATCCTTTCTGCGTATCGTGATATTGTGGGTCTAAGTATTACCTCAAACTCAGCATGGTCACCGGTTAGTTTGTTCTTTGATAGTGTCACAAATCGAACACAATCATCTAAATAATTTTCTATTTCATCCTCTTTACCTATACCTAAGATAACATCTGCTTCTGCTGATTTACCTGTCTTAGAATTTTCCATAACACTAAATGTAACTCTGGACCTACCTTGTGCTTCTGCTGAAGCTTGTGACATTCCAATAACTAAGATGTTATGTCGCTTGGCTAATTCTCTAGCCTGTCTATATACTTCTCGTAGCTTCTCGTGGGTAGCATTGTATTTGCCACTAACATTTATCTTATCTAATTGGTCGATGATTAAAATATCTACATCATTAACAGAACAATACTCATCTAAATCATCTATTGTTTTATCCACACAATCAAAGTTTTCTATGTAAGGGCTAATAGAGGACCACTTTTGTTTTGCTAATTCTCTACTACCATTAAGAATATTACCTCGTTGTAATCCTGTGGAAGCATTGAGTAATCTCATTTGAGTTCTGATAGCCGGTTCCTCATTAGCAAATATAGAAACCTTTTTTTGTTGCCATGCAAAACCATGAGGGGAAGCCACAAGGCTAATCCAAAAAGCAGTCTTGCCTGTTTCCGGTCTTGCAAATATAATCATAAAGTTTCCACGACCAATACCATTGGTGGCTCTTTGTAATGAGGGTAGATTAAATTTGAACTCCCCCTGTTCTTGTAAAGCCTCTACAATCTTATCCACATCTTTAGTCACGGCTTCACTTTCTTCCTGTGTATTGTCTTCATCGACATCAGCCATAAACTTTTCTACTTGTTTAAGACTACTACTACTAGGATTGTTAGCTATATCTAAACATATTCTTGCTAGTTCATCTGCTTTTTTGATACGATACATAGACTTCAATGCAGTTTCTACTACATCATCACTCGGTGCTTCTTGTCTTTCTATACTATCAATTAATTCATGAATACTTTTTTGAGAAGCATAACTCGTATTAGGAAAGTATGTATTGAAATAAGCTAACTTTAAATCACTAAAGTTTATCTTATTAACATTAGGATTATCTCTGTAAATAAATCCTATTGTTTTATATATCTCTCTTGCACCGTTCTGAAATATGGATATATCTATTTCTGATTTTAACTTATCATACTT
>TARA_R100000654_G_scaffold11700_1_pt1 | contig 14384 bp, 12 predicted proteins | sample TARA_R100000654 | Tara Oceans TARA_R100000654 (sample SAMEA2622473) | marine metagenome | biome: marine biome (ENVO:00000447); feature: surface water layer (ENVO:00002042); material: "saline water (ENVO:00002010), including plankton (ENVO:xxxxxxxx)" | depth 5 m
AGTAGGGGCAACACCAACGGCAGGGAGTGTGAAGATTGACGGCGCAAATTTAGGTTCTGCACTTGCAGGAACGCTTGCGGCAACAAGGATTTCAGCAAACACTGAAAGTGGGTTTAGTATAGTTAAATGGACAGCAACAGGTTCTGTCGTCACGGTGGCACACGGGCTTTCTCAAAAGCCTGAGATGATTATCTATAAAAGTATTGATGTGAGTGTTAATTGGATAATTGGTCATGCTGGTAATCCAAATGGTTTTAGTGACCGTCTTCAGTTTACCAACGGCGATGTAAGCTCTAATAGCGACGCTTTCAATTCGACAGAGCCAACCAACCAAGTTATGACCATTGGTTCTTTCTCGAACACAAACAACAAAGACCACATCGCGTATGTTTTTCATAGCGTAGATGGATTTAGTAAATTTTCCCACTATGTTGGTAATGGTGCGACAGACGGCACGTTTGTATTCACGGGATTTAGACCCGCTTTTGTTATGATTAAAAGCAACGATAGTTCAACGGATTGGAGTATTTTTGATAACGCTAGAAGTCCAGACAACATAGCAAATGAAGTTTTGGAAGCAAATGAATCTCTTGAGCAATCTACCAATTCAAGTGGACCAAATTTATTATCGAACGGATTCAAGGTAAAGGGCAACGTAGGTAACTGGAACCACGATGGCGAAAGATATATTTATATGGCGTTTGCAGATCAACCTCTAAAGTACTCTAACGCAAGATAGGAGAGTTTTATGTGGAAGTTAGGTAACAAAATAATACGAGAGGGACGGTCGTGGGTCGGGTCTGATGGCACTCAATACTCTTCTTTGTGGGCGAGAATGACGGACACAGAAAAGAAAGCCGCGGGTTTAACTTATGTATCTGACCCAAAGACTTGGGACAATAGGTTTTATCACGGGTGGGACTCAGAAGAAAAGAATCTAATCGAAAGAAAGATAGACGACGAAGATGCTACAGATGAAAGCGGTAATAAGCTAAAAGATGAAGATGGCAACCAAGTTGTCATTCTTGGACTTAAATCAGTTGCTATCGCCAGAACGAAACAAATAGCGGGAGGTTTGTTACAGAAAACTGATTGGTATGTTACGCGAAAAGCAGAGGCAGGAACCGCCATACCAACTACAGTCTCGACTTACAGAACGGCTGTCCGCACTAAAAGCAAAACTATCGAAGATGCCATAACCGCTTGCGACACTCATGCAAAGTTTGTGGCTCTGTATGATGTGCCTGTTGACGGCAGTGGGAATTCAACAGGTAATGCGCCGATCAATGATTGGCCTGATGAAATCTGATGCCTTTAACTAAGCTACAGTTTAATCCCGGAATTGTAAAAGAGACGACTTCTTATTCTAATGAGGGTGGATGGTTTGATTGTGACAAGGTTCGGTTTAGACAAGGGTATCCGGAAAAAATAGGCGGCTGGACAAAAGTTTCTAGTTCTCAGTTTGAAGGAACGGCTCGTGCTTTACACCCGTGGGTCGCTTTGGATGGTTCAAGTTTTTTAGGTGTGGGGACGAACCTTAAATACTATATTGAAGAGGGCGGAGGCTTCGCTGACATTAATCCTGTCCGAGCTATTTTTTGTTCGGTTGATTTAAGCAGTAACGGTGTCTCTGCAACAGGTGCAGTAGGAAATGTTAACTCCATAGAAGAAACTCTAGACACGGGCGTTAGAGCGACAGGTCAGGTCGGCTCTGTCGAAGTTTTGGAATCAGACTTACTTGCCTTTGGAGTCGTAGGCTCTGTTACCGTTAGTGTTGTTAACGGTGGTAATGTAAACGTTAATGTTTAGGAGTAAAAATGCCTATAAACTGTTTTGCAACGACCTCCGGCTCTACCACCGTTACGGTTAACATTGCTAATCACGGTGCGATAAATACTGCTTACGTTAGCTTTTCTGGAGCAACAGCGGTTGGTGGTGTTCCTGCGTCTGACCTTAACAAAGAGCATGAAGTTTCAAACGTAACCTCCAGTAGTTTTACTATTACAGTAAGCACTACAGCTAGTTCCACTGTTTCCGCGGGTGGGGGCTCTGCAATCATTGCAGAGTTTCAAGTCAATCCCGGCTTAGACACGGTTGTTCCGGGAAATGGATGGGGAGCCGGAACGTGGGGTCGTGGGACATGGGGCTCTGCCAGCACCTCACTTGCAACCAGCGACGTTTTAAGGCTTTGGTCTCATGATAATTTTGGTGAAGACTTAATTATTAACATTCGTAACGGTGGTATTTTTTATTGGGATAGGACTGACGGAGTTTCTTCTCGGGCAATTCCACTTCATTCTTTAGCCGGCGCAGATTCAGCGACGCCTCAAGTTGCAAAAAAGGTGCTTGTCTCAGACAGAGATCGGCATGTCATCGCTTTTGGGTGTGATGCTATTGGTAGTATCGGAACAGTAGATCCTTTGTTAATACGTTTTTCAGATCAAGAAACTCCTACAACGTGGTTACCAACTGCCACAAACACTGCCGGGGATCTGCGAATATCCTCGGGTTCTGAAATCGTTACGGCGGTAGAAACAAAACAACAGATGTTAGTTTTTACCGATGTTTCTTTACACGCAATGCAGTTCTTAGGGCCACCCTTTACTTTTGGGCTAGGTATTCTTTCTGAAAATACAACAATTATAGCTCCAAACGCCGCTATCGCTGTAGACGATATTGTATTTTGGATGGGAGAACAGGACTTCTACATCTACACGGGAGCCGTGCAAAAATTACCTTGCACCGTTTTAGATTACGTGTTCAGTGATTTTAACTTGTTGCAAAAAGAAAAAGTTTTTACAGCTATAAACAGTTCTTTTGGTGAAGTATGGTGGTTCTACCCGTCTAGCACCGCTACTGAAATAGACCGATATGTCATTTACAACTATGAACAAAAGATATGGTATATCGGAAACTTAGAAAGAACCGCATGGGTTGATAGAGGAATTAGATCTAATCCTATCGCGGCGTCTTCAACAGGGCATTTGTTCTTTCATGAAGATGGTTTTGATGATGGGTCCACGACACCTCAAACAGGCATCACTGCCTTTATTGAATCAAGTCAACAAGACATTCAGGATGGAAACGATTTTGTATTTTTGCGGCGTTTGATACCGGATATTACTTTCCGTAATTCAAGCACGGACGCGCCTTCTGCGGTCTTTACTCTAAAAGCGCGTAACTTTCCGGGAGCGACTTACTCAAATACAGACGATTCAACTGTGACTCAATCGGCGTCAGTTCCCATAGAGCTATTTACCAATCAAGCCCATGTCCGTCTACGGGGTCGGTCGTTTGCTTTGCGTGTAGAGTCTACGGCTACAGGTACGGGGTGGCGGTTAGGTTCTCCGCGTGTAGATATTCGACCGGACGGTAGTCGATGAGCAGAGGTTTAATACGCCCGTTCTTTCCGCAAGCTCCGGTCAGCTACAACCAAGAGTATCAGGATCAGATTGTTCGAGCCTTTTCCATCTTTCTTGAGCAAGTACAAAACCCCGGCGAAACGCGGCACACGAACCTTACACTTACTACTTTACAAGAAGGTAACGACGTAGGACTTGAAGTGGGAGCAGTTTTTGAGGTAGACGGTATACTAAAGATAAGTCAGGCAAACCGACCACATGTAGCAGGTGTCGGAGCAACAACTAATTTAGGTCAAGTAGAGGTGAGTATAGAATGACTGCAAAAGCTGAAGACACTGTTCATTGTGCGTCATGTCCGAACGAGGTAAACACTCCTGAAGAGATAGCAAGCTATCCTGAAGGTAAATGTCCAGAATGCGGTAATTCTTGGACCGGATCTGAGAAACGCAGTACAATGATTGAAGTAACAGTACCTAGTGCAAGCGGAGCTACTCAATAATGGCACAAGCGCAACTGATAGAAGAAGAAGTACCAGCCGGCGGGATTGCCGATTTTATAATGACCGCCGAAGAAATCGCAGACCTTGAAAAAGAAGAAGCGAAAGAGGCGTTTGGGTCTGCGGGTATTGCTAACTTTGAAGATGTTGCGAAGCGCATGGCTTCTTATGGTCGTTATGGCGACGATAAAGTAGCGCACGTTGAGACAGGCGAGCTTCTCGTACCACGGGCCTTGATCGAAGGTAATCCAGAACTCAAAGAGTCTATTTTTGGGCACCTTCGCGAGATGGGCATTGAGAACCCCGAGCGGTACGTCGTTGGTTCTGGTGAGAACTCAATCAACCCGGACACCGGATTGCCTGAGTTTTTCTTCAAATCAATTCGACGGGCTGTTTCCAAGATTGGTAAAAGCGTAAGTAAAGCAGTTAGTAAGGTCGGCAAGGTACTTAAGAAGATTGCTCCGGCAGTGCTTACTGTTGTAGGAACTGCCGCTTTTGGTCCCATGTATGGTGCCGCTTTTGGTTCAGGGATTGGAACTCTCATACAAGGCGGCAACATAAAGGACGCTTTAAAATCTGCTCTGACTGCGGGAGCAATGGGCGCTGTTTCTGCGGGTCTTTCGTCTAAATTTAGTGGTGGTACTTTTATGGGCGGTATGAAAAATGCCGCTAAACTCGGCAATGTTTCGGCAGGTATCGAAAGCATTGGAAAAGCGGCAACTGGGGACTTTTCAGGGTTCTCTATGAAAAATATGTCGCAAGGTCCAACTGCCGAAGGTGGTACGGCTTATCAAACACCTGCGGCAGAAACTATACAGAATGTGGCATCTTCAGACGTTCCGGTCACGCCGGGACAAGAAATTGCGTCAGCGACAGACGTTACTTACTCTCCTACCGCTGTCGATCCCGGCGCAAACATGAAGTTAAACAGCGCGGGCGAGCTTGTTATGGCTCCTACTGGAGATTTAACAGGAGTCGAGCAATTTGCTAAAGGGGCCCCCGGTTATGTAGATACTTCGGCGGCTTACGCTTCGGGTGCAGGAGCAACCCCTGTAGTTGATCCCGGTGCAGGACTGACGTTGGATGCAGGAGGTAACCTAGTTCCTGTAGGCACCGCCGAGGCTAGTTCTGGTTTTGTAGATTCATTAAAAGAAACTGGGCAAAACGTACTAGACTTTTTTGATCCTCGTGTTCCAGACACTGTTCCCGGTCTTGAGGCAGAAGTAACTCGATTAAAAGGGCTAGGATATACTGACGATGTTGCTTTTAAAATAGCTCAAGAAAATGTTGCAAAAGCAACTCCGGGCTTTATAGAGCGTTACGGACCATTAGCCGTAGCAGGCACAGGTGCCGCCGCGTTGGGTGGTTTCTTTGAACCGACTCCCGTAGAAGAGCCAAACCTTGTCAATGAGCGCACAGGGGCAGACCTTTTGGCAGAGAATCCGGAGCAATATAGGCTGTCTCCAGAAGCAAGAACACCCTCTCTTGCACAAGGCCCGTTTACGGTAGGCACCAACTACGGTCCTTTCTCTCCCCCTTCTTTACCTCCACAAATGCGTAATCCATTTGTGCGACCAGAAATGTACGCGGAGGACGGTGGACAAGTTTTCCCACGTCGAACTGGCGGAATCATGCCTAACGAAGGTGTACCCGACGAGGACAGCGTCCGCGCTCTGTTGATGCCCGGTGAGTTTGTAATGACAAAGAAAGCGGTCAAGGGACTCGGTAATGGCAATATGACGCGGGGTATCAACAATATGTATTCAATGATGCGTAATCTCGAAAACAAAGGACAAATGATGTCATGAGTGTAACCGAGCAGATAGTCCGCGAAGCTCCCGAAATTGAAGCCTATAAGCTAGGACTTCTTGAAGATGCTAAGGCTCTTGCTGATGTACCAATTAACCTACCTGTACAACAGGTGGCAGGACAGTCTGCTTTGCAACAACAAGCTGGGCAACTTGCGGCACAGGGTATTGGAGGGTTTACGCCGTTTTTGGAACAAGCTGGTTACACGATGGGCGATGCACTGCGAGCCATACAACCCGGTGCTGTCACAGAATACATGAATCCCTATCAAGACGCGGTGCAGTCCGAGATCAACAGGGCTTTTGACATTCAGCAGAATCAGGCGGCAGGTCAATCGGTAGGAGCGGGAGCTTTTGGCGGTTCCAGAGCCCAAGTAGCACAAAGCGAGATTGATCGTAATCGGGCCGCGGCCCTTGCTCAATCGCAAGCGCAGAACTTCCTACAGGCACAGCGAGCGGCACAAACAGCCGCAGAACAGCTTGGAACTCTAGGTCTGCGTCAGGCAAGTCTTGGACAGTTGGGCCAACAGCTTGGCCAGCAAGAAGCGCAGTTTGCCTTCGACATGGGTCAACGTCAGCAGGCACAACAGCAAGCAGAGCTTGAGGCGCAACGTCAGAGCGACCTCGCTCAACTGTACGAACCATATCAGCGGTACGCGTTTTTATCTGACATTTATAAAGGCGCACCATCAACACAGCAAACTATTGCTTCTTCTACAGCACCCAGTGTCTCTCCGGCACAGCAGTATCTTGGTCTGGGTATTGCGGGTCTGTCAGCGGCGGCAGGCGCAAACAGGGCAGGGTTATTCGGATGATGAACAGAGGTGTAATGCAACGACAGATGTTTGCTAAAGGCGGAGCCGCAGGTTTTCCAGACATGAACAAAGATGGCGAAATTACTCAAGCGGACATTTTGATGGGTCGCGGGGTTGATCTTAAAAAAATGCAAATGGGCGGTGAGCCGACAATGGCCCCACCTGCCGGAATCGCGGCCCTAGAACAGGCTCCCGCGGACCCCGGTCCTGCTATGGGTATGGAAGACATGGGTGTTGGCGAGGTAGACCAAGAAACTGTTGAGCAAATGCTATCTGAAGTCGCCCCTGAAATCGGTGATCCAGAACAAGCCGAAGACTTTGAGACAATGATGAACTCCGTTCGCGGTGACGACGCAACTGTTGAGCAACGCCGCGCCGAACTTGCCACTCTTGTTGGAGAAGAAGACGCCGCACAAACTCCTGAATCTGTACTGGCACTGGTACAGCCTGTTGTACAGATGTCGATGGTCGATCAGGGTATTGGCGGACTTGCAGAGCAAGAGATGCAACAGCCGGTACAGGGTGATATGGCCGGCGGTATCATGTCGATGATGGGAGGCTAATGTGGCGGAACTTCCGGCATTGTTAAGGTTTAAACCCGAAGCGTTTCAAAGTAGGCGGGGCGTAGGTTCTTTGATGCCACAGATTCCTACTGTTCCTACACTTCAGCAGGAATTTAAAGACCGTCGTGAAACTTACCGCGGCATTTTGGGCGATCCAGAAGCACAGAAAAAACAGACGCAAGCGCAGATGCTGTTTGATATTGCCAATACCGCACTAGCCTTTAGTACAGCCGGCTCTCGTCCGGGCATGTCTCCTGCCGAGCGTTTGGCAGAGGCGGCGCTAGAAACCAAGCTGTTCCCGACAATCGCGGCACGGACCGCGGCTCAGAATGAGCAACAACAAAAATTTGATCTGGCGGCGTTGCAGTCGGCGGAAAGCTCGCTGTCGGCGAAGCAAAAAGCGGCGGCTGATTATCGAGAAGCTTTGTTAAAGCAAGGCAAAGAATATGAGCCGATGATTTACGAAGTAGATGGGCAAACTTATGGTCCTTTCAACGTTAAGAGCCAGCTTGGAAGAAGACAGCTACAAAATATTCAGGCTCAATTTCCCGGAGGACAGCCCTATAAAGTTGGAACACCCCCTGCCGATGATTCTCCGACCAAAGGCTACGTTACATTAGTTGATCCAGATGCAACAAGTCCTGCGGAAACCGCGGTTTATTTAGATTTGAATAATCCAAAGGATAAAGCTCGTCACGATCAATTAAAGTCAAAAGGCTACGTTCCGGGTGGGAAAGCTTCTTTGACAGCGGACAATACTATTGAACCAGCGTTTGGTAAGGATGACTCAAGCATTTTGTTCAATCTTTTAGGGGATCCGGCAAATGCAAAAGCTTATGCAGAAGGCACTTTAAATCCTACGTTAACTTCAGAAATTAACGGAAAAATCGGTGAGCTGATAGCTAGCAAAGTGGCGTTTGACGAAACGCTAGGTAAAAATGTAAAAGTTCCGGGTTTGCCGCTTACTTCAGAAATTAAACAATTAATTGATTTGCGAAAATCGCGAGGACTAACTGTTCCTGTAATGTCTGGCGCTGAACTAATTCAAAACACCAACCCGCAAGTTGCCGCGACGGCGGATTCAGTGGAAACTGAATTTGAAATTGGAACACCTCCGTTTAACGAAACATTAAAGAATCCAGATGGATCAATCAACTTAGATTCTCCAAATTGGAGACGTGTTCCAACAACCTTGTTTGATTCAAAAATTCGTTATCAACGAGCAACGGGTATTGGTGAAGCTTTTCGGCGCCTTTCTAATTACTTTAGCGAAAATTTACGAGAAGTTGCAGGATCCGCTCCGATTAGCGAAGAGGGGCGTGAAATTGTTCAAGCCGACAGAGACTTAATCAACCTTAGAAACACTTTGATGCTTGAAATGACGAACTTGTCTGATGATCGTGTTCTTAAATTTGTTCAAGAAATGATTGTAGAAGACGTAGAAAAGTTAACTCCGGGTCTGTTTACTTCGGACGAAAAAGCTTTAGGCACTCTGTCCACTTTAAGAAAAGCTTACGGTAAAGCTTGGGCCAACGGGGCTCGTGTTTTACCGGAGTATGGCGGAGACCCTAGCGGATATACCGAGTCTCAAATTACTAAAACTCGACTTAACATGAACAAGTTGACCTCTATTATGGGCGAGCTTACCGCTTTTGAAGATTCATACAGAACATACCTTGAGGGTCTTTCTGGCGGAGTAAAAGCAGTAGATAGAAATCAGGCTCGACAAATGGTTTTTAAGTATCTTAGTGGACAAGCACCGACCTTAGAGGGGCAGTAGTCATGGCTGAGACAGAGTTAGAAAAAGCTGGAATGGTTGTAGATGTAATACCTGATACACCAGTATCGGATGCACCAGTACCTGTCACAGATTCCATGCCGGCGCTCGTACCTGCGGCAACAGGGGGTCAAAGTTCTTTATACAGCTATACCTTTACTCCTCAAAATTTTGAAGCGGCCATACGCGATTTAGGCTTAAAAAACGTTGTCACTGGAATTGTAGATAGTGCCGCAGAGCAACGCCCCGGCTTGTTTAGTTATGAAACAATAAAAGACGGAACTGCTCCACTCTTAGATCAGCTTCCCGGATACAAAGATTTATCTTCAGAGCAACGCGCAACTATATTTTCAAACGACGAAGCTTTTTTACCTTTGTTTACAAACGTGGAAGACTTTGGGAAGTATACCGAAGAAGGTCGTGAAGGAGCTGGATACCAAGCAATTATAGAACGAGTAAAAAGAACTGCATTGCCCGCCGCGGGCGCTACTACAGGCTTTGTTGGAGGAATTCGTGCGGCGGCTCCTATTGCTAATCTTATTCCGCCAAGCACTCCTGCCGGTATTTTCGGAAGAGGCTTAGTCTACTTGACGGGTGGAGTATTAGGGTCTTTGACTTTACAAGAAGCGGGCAAAGCGGGAAGTGAGGCTGTTTTTGGGGAAGATTATGCTGTTATTCCATCTCTTCAAGCTTCAAACAATTTCGGCGAAACTTTAACTTACGGTATGTCGGCATTAGCAAGTCCCCTCATTTGGAGCAGAAAAGCTGTCGAAAAAGGTGGAACTGGTGCAGTTCAATTTTTAGATGGTTTTTCAAAGGTTGCCCGAGGGGAAAAGTTTAAAGGATTATCAGATAAAGCAATTGAATCTGCGGCAAAGGAGCTTGGATTAACAACAAAACAATTTCGTCGAGCTTTAGAACTTGAAAGAGCCGGCGGTGTTCAAACAATGTTTTCTAAAACAGGACCGGGACTAAACTTAGGCATAACTCGATTCAGCCCGACTGGGCAACTGATTGATCCAACAAAGGGACCTGCTTGGATGCGCGCTTATGGTGGCATCGAAAAAGGCGTTGGAACCAGTATGCAAGCGGCACGAAAAAACCCGATCCCTTTCATTGGGTTTGAAACAACTGCGGCAGGCGGTGCCGCTAGTTTAGCGTATGTATCTGAAAACCTTTTTCCGGGAGAAACCGGACCTCGATTATTAATGGAGGTTGCGGGTGCGGCCTTACCTCCTTTGATTGCTAGACCCCTTATGGAATCTGTACCAGCAGGGTTAAGAGCGGCAAAACGAGTCATTACAGAGTATTACACCGGGGAAAGAAAAGGAATTTTAGAAGGTCGCATGAAAAAAGATGCGGCACGAAGAATTTTTAATGCTTTGGATGAAAGAATTCCCAAAGAGGCTCCGGGGGTGTTCTATCTAAATGACGAAACTGGAGATTTTCAAGTCATTGCACAAGATGCTCCAGATCTTATAGAACAGGCAAACTCTTTAAAATCGCAAGGGTATGTCGAAGGAACTCCTCTGGACGTTTTAATTAAAGCGTTTGAGGCAGGAGCGATTGATCCACAAACCGGTGAAATAATACCCATAACCGCGGCATCTTTAGCGCAAGCTTCCGGGCTACCTTTGGCAAGGACGCTCGGAATAATTGAACAAGAGCTTGCACAAAGTCATCAAGAGCTTGCCTTGGCTAGTAAAGATGGCCGAGAAGTTTATATACAGGCTTCTAAAGCGGCAATAATGGCTTTGACAAAGGAAGGATCTCCAGAAGCTATGACAACAGCGGCTTTGATTCAACAAAAGTTGTTTGAAGAAAATATTTTCAATAACGTAGAAGCCGCAACTACACGATTGACTTCTGCCTTTGGACGAGTTTTTGGGGATCAAGATAAAGAGGCTCCTGATGTATCTCGAAGGCTTGAATATGGAGAACAGCTCTACAAAACTCTAATCAATCAGCTAAATATTAGTAAGAAAAGAGAAAAAGAACTATGGGGACAAATTCGTAACTATCCAGTAACGCGGTTTTTTGACAAAGATGGATCGGAACTAAATCGGCCAAACATGGTCGAAATATTTGATATTCCTCGTGATGATGGCGGATTGAAGTTTTCTAACAAAGGTGGCACGGGCGAAATTATGAAAGCCCTTGGCACTTACGCTGAAGATGTTCAAGAAATTCTTAATTTTTATATTGGACGAACTGTTACTAAGCAAGCTCCAGAAATTAAAGCCGCTGAAATTGCGGCGCGTAAAATTCGTGGAACGAATTATGGGGATCAGTTTTTAAAGTTTATTTCCGACAACCAAATTGATCTTAAAGGCGTACCGCAGACAGATGACCCTATTCGTCTTTTAAGAGAAGAAGCCGCAAAATACAGCGGCAAGCTTGCAACTCCTGCAACTAAACGTTACGCAGATGCTCTTAACAAACAGGCGGACATGCTTGTTGCAAGAATGGATTCGTCAAGAGGTTCAGCTCTTATGCCTCAAGGCGTAGATGGCGCTCCCTTAAACTATGACCGATTATTTGAGTTAAGAAGTCATGTTTTAGATCAAGCTTCTAAAGCGCGAGCAAGCGGAGATAGCTATTTAGCCGGTAACTTAGACTTACTTGGCGCGTCAATTACTCAGGATTTAACAGGTATGCCTTCTGATATTATGGCGGAAACAGGTACGGAAGCGGCGGTTAAAGCTTATAACACAGCTAGATCTTACACGAGAGCAAGAAATCGTGTGTGGAATGAAGGTATTCTTGGTGAAGTACAAACTTTTGACGGAAGAACCAGAGATCTGCGAATAGATCCGGAGTCTTTTGTTCACCGGTTATTTCAAGGTGGAGAAAACCCTGTTTTACAACGACTTAATGAAATGCAAGCCGCAAAGTTGTTTATGCAAAAAGAGTTTGAAGGCGAAAAAGTTGTTGTAGATGAAGCTGAAACCATTATGGACACAATGGAAAAGCTAATCCGTGATGTTCGTAAAAATATTGTCACTCGTAAAACAGACCCAGAAACCGGGAAAGTTTCTTTTGTAGTTAATCAAGGCAAGCTGGACAGCTACAAAGCTTTGCCGGAAACACAAGCAGTTTTCAGAATTTTTCCTAGTCTTGCGCTTGATTTAGCCGATCTTGAATCTGCTCAACGTTTAGTAAACACCACTTTAATTCGTGGAACAGATTCAGAAAAGTATTTACCAACGTTAGCTTTTAAGGCTGTGCTTGAAAATGCGGAAAGTCCTTCAAAGGCAATTGCTACAGCTCTATCTATTCGAGCATTAGATCCTCAAAGTGGGAACCGCGTATTAAAACCGACGGGCGGATTGAACGAATTATTAAGATTAGCAAAGTCCCAAGATACGTTTGAAAACCCGGTAACTGGTCAAACATTTACTCAAGAAGAAGCCCTTAGCGGATTGAAAACAGCGGTTTTTGACTACGCGGTTACGGCCAGTGGCGGAACAGGGTTTAGTTTCAGTCCAAAAAGAATGTCCGACATTTTGTTTACGAGAGTAAAAGGAACAAGCCCTAACGAAAATTTTATCTTAGTCGATTGGATGAAGAAAAATAATTTGATGACAGAAAATGAAATTAAGTTATTGGAACAAAACCTATCTCAAATGATCGATGTAGAAACCGCTTTTTTTGAAGGAAATCTTGAAAGAATTTTGTTTCAAAATCCGACTCCATCTAAATCGCTGATGGTTGCAATGTTCGGTGCAACCGGCGGACAAAAGATGCAGGAAACTTTGAACAAGTTGTTACAACGATTGGGCTTGGGGACTACCGGGGGAGGAATCGGAGGAGGAATGGTAGCGGCTCAAAAAGGTTCTACCATTGCTCAAGACTTAATTCTTCGCGGGCCAGAGTCTACAAAAATCGACTATATGGTTGAAATGATGAAAAATTCTCGTCTTATGGCGCTTATGTTAAAAACCATCAAAGACGAAAAAGACGCAGAAAATACATTTTCTGCAATAAATAAAGCTTTAGGGGGCGGAGCTACACAGGTAGGACGTCGATTGCCTTACGTTCAAAGAGCATTAGGAGAAGAACCTGTCCCTGCTCCCCCGGAAGAAACAGAAGAAGCTCCTGCCCCAGAACCACAAGCATCGGTCCAAGCACCACAACAGAATCTGATGGCACAGCGGTTCGCACAACCAACACCGACGGTCATCCAACCACGGCCCGCGGCTCCCGCACCGGCTCCTGTACAGCCACAAGGTGAAGCGAACCCGCAACAACGTGAGCAGTTAGCGGCTATGTTTCCTAATGATCCACTTTTACAAGCGGCTGGCGGCAGAGGCGGCATTGGAAGCCTGTTTTCGTGATCGATGATGTATTCGATTTGATGCAAATGTCTGATTGGCACTATGATTACAGTGAAACCGACATGGAACGTCTTGTATTTCCTGCCATTAACAACGGAAGATTGGTGCTTTGTTATCAAGATGATTTAGCCGTGGGGCTGTTCAGTTACACCTTTTTAACGCCTGAAGCAGAAGAAGGTTATCTTAACGGGGGCCGGAAAATTCAACCCGAGGATTGGGAAACAGACGAAACTGAAGGACAGCTTTATGTCATTGATTTTATTGCACCTTATAACAATGCGCGTGACATAGCAAAGAAGTGTCGGTCCTATCTGGATTGTCACACTACCTTGGCAAGTGAGGGTTTGTTTGTGAGAATGGCACGAGGTAAAAAATTAGGACGGGTTGCGAGACCTTCGGAAAAAGTGACGATACATTAAGGTTTAGATATGTCTGGAGATAAAAGCGGCTCTACAACAGACGATGCCTACTCAAACCAACAGGTAGGACAGGGCTCGAAAGTAAATAAGGCTGGCCAAAACACGCGCATCGACAGTGGAGGAAACAGGGTCAACTTTAATACAGGACCTGTTGAAGTTCAAAGAATTCCAAACTACACAAAGATCCTACCTAACGGTATTGTTGTCGAAGATTATTCTCGCCCGTTTCAAGGTCAGGTCAACTTATCCTCCCGAGGCACTCCAGAAGTTGTTGACCTTTCAACACAACGAGAGCCATTTACTCCTGCTTCAGTCACAACTCCAACAGTCTCCGGTGGTCTTTACGACGCTTTAGCAGTAGATGTTATGCCAGACGTTAATATTCCAGACGTTAATGATTTAAGCGCGAGAGAACGTTCTTTGATGAACGCGATTAATATGAATCAAGCAGTGACTCCGGAGCAAGCGCGGGATCAAGCTTTAGGCGTGGGACAATTTGGCGACGGCCGCATAGGAATTGGCGGAGGATTTTCTGTAGGTAAAGTGCCCGGTGGTTTTGGTATTCAATTCGACAAAACTTACGCGAAAGGGGGATCAGTAACTTCTGGCATCGGATCGCTCGGGTTGCCTCAAGCAATGTTTAAATCAACCAAGATTTAGTATCTTCGCCCAGTACCTCGCCCGCGATATCAATCTTGTCACGTAACGCGCTTAGTATTTTGTCGTCTACTGTATCAGGCGTGACAATGTCGATGTACGTAACGTTAGCCGTCTGACCAATCCGATGAGCTCGATCCTCTGACTGCA
>TARA_R100000654_G_scaffold5200_8_pt1 | contig 14361 bp, 26 predicted proteins | sample TARA_R100000654 | Tara Oceans TARA_R100000654 (sample SAMEA2622473) | marine metagenome | biome: marine biome (ENVO:00000447); feature: surface water layer (ENVO:00002042); material: "saline water (ENVO:00002010), including plankton (ENVO:xxxxxxxx)" | depth 5 m
TGGTGAAATACAGGGTGTCACCTATGCTCTTGATGAGTTACAGGCCCTGCTAAAGAAGAGCAATTATGACGAAGACACTTCTAGTTCCTGACTATATTCTCCAGCAGCAGAGAGCAAAAAAAGAATCCGAAAAAGCTGCACAAGACATGTCCTTAAAAGAAAGAGTACCACAGCCAACAGGGTGGCGCATACTTGTTATGCCTTACATTGGCAACGATAAAACAGATGGCGGTGTGTATATTCCAGACCAAGTTCGAGAGCGAGAAGCTCTAGCAACGGTTGTTGCATATGTAATTAAAGTTGGGCCGTTAGCCTATCGGGACGACAAGTTTGGTGGATATTCAACTAAAGAGCCATGGTGCAAGGAAGGAGACTGGGTCTGCATTGGCAGATATGCAGGGTCCAGGTTCAAGATTGAGGGTGGAGAGGTTCGCATCATCAATGATGACGAGGTTATCGCCACAATCGTAGATCCTGACGACATTAAAAGTTACAAATAGAGGACATCATGAGCAAAGAAAACGTAGCTGAACAGCAAGAATTAGAGTTTGAAACCGAAGTTGATGTGAAAGAGGAGACAGAAGAGGCTCCCCAAGAAGCTGAACCAGAGGCTCCAACCGAAGAAAAAGAAGCATCAAACGATGATGAGTTATCTGAATATTCCAAGAATGTTCAAGATAGAATACGAAAGATAACACAGAAATACCGTAAAGAAGAGTCTGAGCGCAAGGCCGCAATAGAGTATGCAGAGGCGGTGCAGAAACAAAACAAAGAGCTTAAAGAAAGACTTGATTCTTTAGATCAGTCCTATGTTGGAGAGTTTGGTACAAGGATAGACTCTCAGATTCAAGCGGCCAAGGCAGCATATCAAAAGGCATATGATGAAGGTAATGCTGATGAAATGTTTGAGGCCCAGAAGAATTTAAGTAAGTTGGCTCTTGACCAAGCACAGCTAGAACAGTCTAAAAAACAGATGGAAAAGAGGGCGAAGCAAGCTGAAGAAGCACCGCAACAACCAGCGCAAGCACCGCAACAACAGGCAGAACCCGACCCGAAAGCAGAAGCCTGGGCAGAAAAGAATGATTGGTTTGGCACAGACCAGCCCATGACATACGCTGCTTTTGGTGTTCACAGGCAACTGATAGAGGACGAAGGTTTCGATCCACGGTCTGATGAATACTACAAAGAATTAGATAGAAGAATACGAACTGAGTTCCCACATAAGTTCTCAGACACTCAAAAGTCTTCTAGCCCTAGAGTTGCTTCGGCTGATTCGTCTGCATCAAGGGCACCATCGAAGGGTAAAAGAAAGGTTAAACTAACACCTTCTCAGATTGCAATTGCAAAAAGATTAAATGTACCATTGGAAGAATACGCAAAGTATGTTAAGGATTAATTATGACAGATTCTAAAAGACAGCCACGCGAAGCTGCAACTCGCGCAAAGACCCAAAGACGAAAGCCTTGGGCACCTCCATCTAAACTGGAGGCTCCAGAAGCTCCCGCAGGCTTCAAGCACCGCTGGATTAGAACATCCATTCGTGGGGAAGACGATTCTATGAACGTAGGAGCAAAATTGCGGGAAGGATGGGAACCAGTTCGTGCTGATGAATATCCTGACCTAGAGGGGGTATACCCTTCTATAGAGGATGGTAAGCATGCAGGAACAATAGGTGTAGGCGGTTTGATGCTTGCACGGATCCCAGAGGAAACGGTTGAAGAGAGAACTGAATATTTCCGGGAGCAGACCCGCACACAAATGGATGCCGTGGACCAAAACTTGATGAGGGAGCAAGATTCCTCAATGCCTATTCACAAACCGGATAGGCGTAGTCGTGTAACTTTTGGTGGTAAAGATTAGCCACCTAATTTTAGGAGCTAAAATATGGCAAACGTAAATGTTGGGTTTGGTTTAAAACCAATCGACATGCTCGGTGGCGCACCAGCCACTCAGGGCACTAATTCATATCACATTGCCAGTAATGCTTCTGCGATCTTTCAAGGTTCTCTAGTTTTTGCAACAAACGGTGGCACAATTGCTGTGTCAGGTACCGATTCTGCTGACACATTGAAAGGCGTAGGAGTCTTTGCAGGCTGTGAATATGTATCATCATCAACAGGCAAAAAGGTCTTTTCAAATTTTTGGCCTGGATCAGGGGCTGACACAAACTTTGATATTATCGGGTTTGTTCATGACAATCCTTTCCAGCGTTTTATAATTTGTTCAGATGCTTCTCTCACAAATAAGGCAGGAGCAATTGAGACTATTTTTGAGAATGCTGAGTTTTCTGCTGAATCTGGTAAGGGTGCAGCGGATGGAAGTACAACCACTGGCATATCAGCCGCACAATTGGACGTTTCAACTGTAGACGCTTCAGATTTATCCCATCCTCTAAAGATTGTTGGTATTCTTGACGATCCAGAGAATGAGGATTTTACCGCTGCTGGTATTCCTTTGATTGTGGTAATTAACAACCATGCGCTTCTAGCAGGCTCTGCTGAAGCAACAGTAAGTTAAGGGAGACTAGATCATGGCTATTTCTAGAGCACAACTCGCCAAAGAATTAGAGCCCGGTTTAAACGCTCTCTTTGGCATGGAATACAACCGTTATGAAGGTCAGCATTCTGAAATCTTCGACACAGAGGCATCAGATCGTGCTTTTGAAGAAGAGGTAATGCTATCAGGCTTCGGTGCAGCCCCAACAAAAACAGAAGGTGCAGGTGTGTCATTTGATGATGCGCAGGAAGCATACACTGCTCGTTACAACCACGAGACAGTTGCTATGGCCTTCTCGATCACTGAGGAAGCTATCGAAGATAATCTGTATGATCGTCTAGCATCACGCTATACTCGTGCACTTGCACGTTCTATGGCGCACTCAAAACAAGTGAAAGCTGCTTCAATATTGAACAATGCTTTTACCGCTGGTGCTTTTGCTGGTGGTGACGGTGTTGCTTTATGTGACGCATCTCACCCTCTAACAAGTGGTGGTACGTTTAACAACGAGCCATCAACTGCTGCTGATTTAAACGAAACTTCTCTTGAAGATGCGTTAATCAGTATTGCTGGATTTGTTGATGAGCGTGGTTTGATTATCGCACTTCGCGGTATGAAGCTAATCGTTCCTCGTCAGCTTCAGTTTATTGCAGAGAGGCTACTTGTTTCTAATCTTCGTGTTGGAACATCCGACAATGATGTAAACGCAATCAAGACAATGGGCATGTTACCAGATGGTTATGTTGTTAACGATTTCTTGACTGATACAGACGCGTTCTTCATCAAGACAGATGCACCAAATGGCTTCAAGCACTTTGAGCGTCTAGCGTTGGCTACCAACATGGATCCTGATTTTGACACAGGTAATATGAGATTCAAGGCTCGTGAGCGTTACAGCTTTGGATTCTCTGATCCAAGATGTGTGTTCGGTTCACCGGGCGCATAAAATAAACATCTCTCCTGTAGATGTGGCGGTAAGGTCTAGGTATCAACTAACCTTGCCGCTTTTTATTTTTTAAGGTATGATTATTTAACCCTTGACTGCAATTAAGCAGACATTAGCCAAGACAAGGAGATTAATATGGCTACAACATCTTTCCAGGGCATTGTTCGCTCTTACGGTGGTGGTATTAAAGGTACCCACACACCTGTTCCTGTAACGCAAAGCGTTCAGATTTCTTTTGATCCAACACAAAGTTCAGCTACTAATGTAAGAGTTGGTACTTCAGCTACCTCTGGTGAAACACTTACTTTACCAGCAGGAGCTATACCAATTTCAATTACGGTCATTGGTGGTTCAACTGGTGGCACAAACCCAACAGTTGATATTGGTACATCTGCTGATGATGACGGTTTGTTTAACGAAGTTGATGCAGACACTAAGGGCACAGTAGTGGGTGCAAATGGTGCATTGGCTGTTGCTGGTGGTTTAGCTGCTGATGCTACTGTTACTGGCAAAGTTGGTTCATCTGCTGCTACTGGTGGTACGTTTACAGGCATCCTTACTTATGTGATGGCTAACAACAGCGTTCAATAATAGGAGGCTACAATGGCTAGTTCTATTATTGCAAAAACAGCTACTAGTACAGGTACATTAAACGGTGGCAGGACACGTCTGAAGTCATTTGTTATCAAAAGTGCAGGTAGTGGTTCTCCTGCCGCAGTGTTTAGGAATGGCAGCGGTTCAGGAGCAACGCTTTTGACTATGACTTTTCTAACATCAGATGATACTCAGGTTAGTATTCCTGACCATGGAATAATATTCTCGGATGGTTGTCATGTTACGCTTACTGCCATAGATTCTATCACAGGATTCTTTGGGTAGAGTCATGACTCGGAAGCGAGATAAGCAACCGCCAAAAACAAAAAAATATTTCCGCTCCACCAAGTCTGGGGCGGGAATGACTAAGGCTGGTGTTGCTCGTTACAGGCGAGACAACCCAGGGTCTAAGTTAAAAACGGCTGTTACAGGCAAAGTAAAGAAAGGCAGTAAGGATGCTAAAAGACGTAAGTCTTTTTGTGCTCGTTCTGCTGGGCAAATGAAGAAGTTTCCAAAGGCAGCTAAAGATCCGAATAGCCGTTTAAGGCAAGCTAGAAGAAGATGGAAGTGTTGATGCCAGAAAAATTAGAAGTAACTTTAGCTAGATTAGAGGAAAGAATTGGTCAACTTCAAGATGAGGTTCGTCATGTTCATGAAGAGGTTTCTGAGTTGAAGGCTCAAGCGAACAGATGGAAGGGTGCTTTCTGGGTAATGCTTGCTATGGGCGGTATTGTTGGTTCTATAGCACATTTAGTAATAGGGTGGATTAAATAGTGTTTATTAGAAGATCAAGCATACCTAAACAGATTAATAATCCTCCTAATAAGAAGAAGAAAAAAAGGAGAAGATAATTGCCTCATTATACAAAGCCCTTAAAAAAAGTTATAAAAGGTTTAAAAAAAGCATCTAAGCTTCATTCAAAACAAGCAAAGACTCTTTCAAAGATAGAGAAAGATCAAAGAGCTCGATACAAAAATGGGAAAAAGAAAAAAAGATCCTAAAGTAGGAACTGGTAAAAAACCAAAGGGTTCTGGTAGACGATTGTACACAGACGAGAATCCTAGAGACACTGTTAGTATCAAGTTTGCCACACCGTCTGACGCTCGAAAAACTGTAGCGAAAGTTAAAAAAATAAACAAACCGTTTGCTCGAAAAATACAGATATTGACGGTTGGTGAACAAAGAGCCAAAGTTATGGGTAAGTCAGAAGTTGTTAGAATATTTAAACAAGGAAAAGAGGCAATAAGAAAGGCAAAGAAAAATGGCAGCGACTAGTAAACTAATTTATTTCAAAAAGGGAGGTAAGGCTAGTGCAAAGAGCAAAGGATCAAAGATATGCCCAGAGGGTAAGGCGTGGGCTAAACGCACCTTTGACACATACCCGTCAGCGTATGCGAACTTGGCCGCATCAAAATACTGTAAAGACCCAAACTACGCAAAGAAGTCAAAAGGCGGTAAGCGAAAGGGTAGGTAATGGGTGAGCTTAAGAAATGGCTAAAACAAGACTGGGTAAGGATTGGAAGTGATGGATCTATCAAAGGTAAATGTGGCACTTCAAAAGATAAAAAGAACCCTGATCGTTGTCTGCCAAGAGCAAAAGCAAATAGCCTTAGTAAGGCTGAACGAGCTAAGACTGCTCGTAAAAAGAAACGTGAGGGCGGCAAAGGTAAAACTGTTGTCTCTAATACAAAAAGAGCCAAAGTAAGTTTTAAAAAGTTTGGGGGCTTGGAAAAAGGAACACAAGCTAAAAGACCCTATAATGGTAAACTAACTCCGGGTTCTGTTGTAGCTAGGGGCTGTGGTGCAGTCATGGGAGACAGAAGAAAAGTAACAACGGGAGTCGTTGGGTCTTAGGAGGGTACAATGGTCGATCCCATCTCAGCAATGGCGATTGCTGGTTCCGCTTTTTCAGCACTAAAAAAAGGCATTTCCATCGGCCGTCAAGTGGAGTCGATGGGCAAAGACCTGTCACGCTGGATGAGTGCTGTATCCGATATAGACAGAGCGCACCATGAAGCTAAAAATCCACCAATATTTAGAAAAATATTTAATGCTAAAAGTGTAGAAGAAGAGGCAATAGAGTTATTTACTCAAAAGAAACAATTAGAAAATCAAAGAGATGAGTTAAGAAAATTAATATCTGCGATGTGTGGCCCAAATGCATGGCAAGAATTATTACGTATGGAAGCGGATATTAGAAAGCAACGAAAAGAAACACTGTATGCACAACGTGAAGCTAGAAGACATTTAATAGAAATTGTTAGTATTTTTGTTCTTGTGGTTACAGTAGCTGGTTTTTTTATATTTATATTTTATCTTTGGTATAACAGAGGTAGTCTATAGATAATTCTTGTGATAAGCTTAAAATAAGTATAGGAGAAAGATATGGCTAAATTAAAACCAATACCAGCAGATAACAAAGGGCTTCCTAATCTTCCTAAAAATGTAAGAAATAATATGGGTTACATGAGAAAAGGTGGTGCTGTTAAAAAAGAAGCTGGAGGGGTTTACATGAGCCCTAGAAAACGAATGGCTGGAGCGTAAAGGAGAAAAAAATGGTAGCTAAGAAAAAGAAAAAAGGCATGGCTAATGGCGGTGCTATGAAAAAGAAAAAAGGCATGGCACGAGGTGGTGCTATGAAGAAGGCAAGAGGCGGGGCAGCAAGAAGACGCTAATCCTTTAAATGCCTTATTTACAAAGCAACATCCCGTATTTTAAATGCTGGGTGAGAAGAGAGTATACGCACAACCATTCTGATTATCATGGCGAGTTTATACATGCTATGGCAATTGCTGTTACAACTATTCCTGATAGATGTTTGAGTTTTCAGCTAGTGTTTACAGGATATGAAGCGGATGATGGTGAAACCGAGAATATACACGGGGGTGCCATGTGGGCAAGAATGCCAATTACAGCACTTGTTGCAGACGTTCCTTTGGAAGAATGGCCTGAACAAATGCCAACACATTTAGCACAACCCTGGGATTGTAGCTCTCATTTTCACTCTGTTTATTGTTTAGATCGAGTTAGTTCCAGTCCCTGGTTGTGTAAAATAGATGGTGAATTCTACACCGGAAAATATATTTTTACGGTTGACTATACCGAAAATGAAATAGCGGATGACCCCGCGCAACATAAACAAAGTCACTTACTACAATTAACAGACGCTGGTAAATGGACAGGAAATATTGTAGCCTTACCTAATAACAGGGTTAGAGCAACAAGTCCTGCTCTTTGGGAGACTGGTGAAGGTGCTCCTGATTTTAGACCAAGTCAATGGACACACAGTGCTGAAAGTGATAGTAGTTATATGGACCCAGATATTACGTTTAACAATTTATATTCGGAAGAGTAATCATGGCTACATCAGGATCTAGAGACTTTGACTTAGACGTTGCAGACATCATTGAGGAAGCTTACGAGCGTTGTGGTTTGGAGGTAAGAACCGGATACGATGCTAAAACTGCTAGAAGGTCTTTGAATCTTATGTTTGCTGAATGGGCAAACAGAGGAATTAATCTTTGGACTGTTAAACAGGGGACACAATCTCTAACCGCTGGGACTGCCACATATACTTTTGATGCTACCTTTACAGATTTATTAGAGGTAGTTCTTAGAAGAGATGGTACTGACTTTGATTTAAACAGAATATCTAGAGGTGAATATTTAAGTATACCAAATAAAGCAACACAAGGCAGACCCAGCCAGTATTATTATAATAGGCAAACAATACCTCAAATAAATTTGTGGGCTACACCTGACAGTTCTTCTGATACTCTTGTTTATTATTATATTCAAAGAATTGAAGATGCGGATGCATTAGTTAATACAACTGATGCACCTTTTAGATTCTTGCCTTGTATCATATCAGGTCTTTCTTATTACCTAGCAATAAAAAGAGCCCCTGATAGAATACAACTTTTAAAATCCATTTATGAAGAAGAGTTCCAAAGGGCGGCTGATGAGGATGAGGACAGAGTTCCTTTAAAGCTACAACCAAGTTTTGAGTATCTTAGGGTGACATGATGGGGAGATACGCATCTGGTAGATACGCATACGGATATTCAGACAGGTCTGGATTTAGATATCGGTTATCAGAAATGCGCACCGAATGGAATGGATCAAAAGTTGGTCCAGATGAATATGAGTCCAAGCATCCTCAATTAGAACCAAGCACGAATGTAATAGATCCACAAGCTTTAAGGAATCCAAGACCTAATTTAGATACCGAAACCACCGCTTTTACAGTTTATACCAATGTGGGCGGTGGTATTATTGGTGGTTTAGTTACTAAAACTATGGCTTTATCTGCAAGTGTTGGAACAGTAACAATAACATCAACCGTTGCGTCTTCTTCTTCAACTACTGCTTCTACCACTGCTGGTACTAGTGCTGTAGGTTCTGTTGAGGTATATCAATTATTTGCAGTTACAGTTGTAGATGATGGTGGTAATAAATATTTTCTAGATGGTTCAAATCAGACAGGCTCTGCTATTACATTGAATGAAGGCTCTACTTATCGTTTTGATCAAAGTCATAGTTCTAACGCAACTCACCCACTGCGATTTTCTGAAACTTCAGATGGTACACACGGGGGAGGCACTGAGTATACGACAGGTGTAACCACGGTTGGTACACCTGGAAGCGCAGGGGCTTATACGCAAATAACAGTTGCTGTTGGTACAGCAATTTTATATTACTATTGTACAAACCATAGCGGCATGGGCGGTCAGGCGAATACACCATGAGTTACACTAATACAACGCTTACGCAAGCAATTAAAGATTATACAGAGAACGATGAGACTACGTTCACAACGAACATACCTAATTTTATTAAAAATGCTGAAGAGCGTATTTTAAAACTTGTTGAGTTAGATTACTTTAGAAAGAATGTGACGGGTAATCTTACAAATGGAAATAAGTTTCTTGCTGTTCCTTCAGACTATCTTGGAGCCATTGCGCTTTCTATCATAAACTCTAGTAACCATGAGTTTTTGCTATTTAAGGATGTAAACTTTATTCAAGAATACAACCCAAATCCAGCAACTACAGGTGTACCTCGATACTATGCTCTCTTTGATGTCGATAATTTTATTGTTAGTCCTACTCCTAATAGTAATTATTCTGTTGAGTTACATTATTACTATAGACCCCAATCAATAACAGCTACGGGAGATGGCACTTCTTGGTTAGGCACAAATGCTCCTGATGCGTTGTTATTTGGTAGTTTATATGAGGCCTATATGTTTATGAAGGGTGAAGCAGATGTTTTAAAACTGTATTCAGATAGGTTTACAGAGGCTATAAGCCGATTAAAAACATACGGTGAGGGTTTTGAGAATACAGATGCTTATCGCACAGGATTAAGAAGAGTACCAAAAACGTAAAGGATAAAAATGTTTGATTTAGGAACAGGGTCTGTTGGGAGTGTAAATGTCCTTACATCTGATAATGGTGGGCATTCTACTGAACAAATAACAGAATTAGCTCTTGATAAGCTAATTGCTATCTCGGATAAAGCGCATCCTGCAATACAAGCTCAAGCAAGAGCTTTTAAGGATAATGCAGCCAGAATAATGTATCACTACATTACGTTGGCAAGACGAGAAGAACGTGCTACTATCGTTCAAGTTCTGGCCTCTAATGGTCATAAAGATTTGGCTGAAATAATAAGGAGATTATAATGACAATAACTCAGGCAATGTGTAGTTCTTTTAAAAAAGAATTGTTAGAAGGAGTGCATAATTTTAAAAATGGGCAAGATACTTTTAAACTTGCTTTATATACATCCTCCGCTACTTTAAACGCAGCAACCACTGCTTATACAACTTCTAATGAAGTAGCAAACGGTAATGGTTATACCACAAAAGGGGTTGCGTTAACTAATGTTAATCCTTCACTTAGTAACACTACTACAGCAATTACAGACTTTAGTGATGCACAGTTTACTAGTGCTACAATTACCGCTAACGGAGCTTTAATATTTAATGAAGATGCAACAAGTGATCCAGCCGTTTGTGTCTTAGCTTTTGGTGGAGACAAGACATCTACTTCTGGTACATTTACTATACAGTTTCCAACAGCCGACCATAATAGCGCAATCATTCGTATTGCATAGGTGACGTTATGGCACTCGTACTTGCCGATAGGGTCAAGGAAACCTCGACCACCACCGGAACTGGTACTTATACTCTTGCTGGTGCTGTTACTGGGTTTGAGTCTTTTGGTTCAATCGGTAATGGTAACACTACCTATTACGCTTGTACTCTTGGTTCTGATTTTGAGGTGGGTATAGGCACATATACTGCTTCTGGCACGACACTTGCCCGAACTACCATATTACAATCTAGTAACTCTGATAACGCTGTTGATTGGGGGGCTGGTACAAAGACACTGTTCTGCACTCAGCCAGCAGAGAAGGCAGTGTTTAGAGATGCCAGTGGTAGGGTAGGAATAGGCACAACTTCACCTAGCGCACCATTGCATATCGCAGGTACAGGAATACCAACTCTTAAAATTGAAGATACTGATACGGCTGGAGGTTATGCACATTTTGAAGTAAATGGAGCAGCATTATTTTTAGAAAGTTATGATGAAGATGGAACTGAAGGTCAAATCCTTTTTAAAAATGCAAATACTGAAGCTATGCGGATCAGAGAAGATGGGAAAGTTGGCATTGGAACAAGTTCCCCATCAACAGAACTAGAAGTGGTTGGCGACCTCACACTTACCTCAACAGATGCTGGTACTACAAATGACCCTCAACTAGTTCTTTACAGAAATAGTGCTAGTCCGGCAGTAAATGATGAGATAGGTGAAATCATTTTCAAGGGAAGAAATGATGCTTCTCAAGATGTAAATTATGCCATCATTGAATCAAATATTGTGGATGAAACTGATGGTACAGAAGATGGTGGTCTGAAATTCAGATTAAGAAATAATGGTGCAGATACCTTGTATCTTAACATGACTTCTTTCTTTAATGTTTTTTATCAACACCTACTTTTAAAAAATAGAAATATAATATTCGAGGGTGCGAATGAAGATAACCACGAAACGACCCTCACTGTCACCGAACCCACAAGCGATAATACCATAACATTACCTGATAGCACAGGCACTGTTCTGCTTACTGATGGTAGTGGTGCAAGTCTTACTAATGTAAACGCAACCACCATAGACAGTTTAGACAGCACCCAGTTTTTACGCAGTGATTCGGCAGATACAAAGACTTCTGGTGACCTAACATTTAGCGATGATGTTAAGGCAGTTTTTGGTACTGATGGCGATGCAGAATTATATTTTGATAACACAAATTCAGATTTAATTTTAAATATGTCAACAGATTCAGATTTCATGGTAATGCACGGAACTGAAAAACAGATTGTTGCTAATAATGATAGTACAGTTCAATTATATCATAATAATTTAATTAATTTAGAAACTAGTAGTACTGGGACTATTTTTTATCATGGAATATATCTTGTTAGTGGTAAAGTCATTCAATTTGAGGGTGCTACGAGCAATACTAACGAAACAACCCTGACTGTCACTAACCCCACAGCCGATAGAACCATTACATTACCTGATAGCACTGGTACTGTTCTCACAACAGGTAACTCAGATACCCCAACTACCACGACATCAAGTGGTGATGCAGACTTTGTTCTTGTAGATGATGGTGGTACAATGAAAAAGATTACGCCATCTAATCTTGGTATTACAAGCGGTGGTACAACAGCCGCTTTTGCAACAGCAATGGCAATGGTGTTATAATGGCACAGGACTTTGAAAGAAGCATAGCAAGAAACATAGGAACGTCTGCTAGTACCTTGCGTACAGCTAACTCAGATGATGCGATCATAGGTATTAATCTTGCCAATGTTCATACATCACAAATACTTGTAAGTGTATATATCACAGTAAGTAGTGCCGATTACTATATTATAAAAAATGCCCCCATACCAACAGGAAGCACTTTGCAAGTATTAGATGGCGGTGCAAGAATAACCTTGGTGAGTGGGGACGCTCTAAAAGTAGTTAGTAACACAGCGAGTAGTTTAGATGCGTGGATATCTGTTGTTGATGCCATAAGCACATAGGAGAGATTATGCCTTACATCGGTGGTCAACCAACAGCAAATTTTGTAGATATCCCATCCGTAGAACGATTTAACGGAAACAATTCTACTACTTCTTTTACTCTATCTAGAACAGTTGGAAATGACCAGGATATTGTTGTTTCTGTTGATGGCGTTATTCAAGATACAAATAAATATAGTGTAAGTGGCACAACACTCAGCTTTAGCACTGCTCCTTCTACAGGCACAGGCAATATTTTTGTAAACTTTCTTGGTCTTAATATTGCCACAGTTACACCTCCAACAGCTAACAAATCTGATTTTGTTGGTGGGGGTATGTTTCGTGTAAACGATAAAACAGTAGGCTCTAATGTAACAATAGGTGGCGCAGAAAATGCAAGTGCTACAGGTCCTATTACAGTCAACTCTAGTGTCACGCTACAAGTAGAAGATGGCGGTACGTTGGTAATAATATGAGTACAATAATAGCAACAACTATTAAAGCAACAACGATACAAACATCTGCTGGTAAAGAAGTTACGCTCACTAGACAGGATGCTGCAAAAGGTTGGTGTAATTTTCAACAATCTTCAAGTCATACAATACGAGATAGTCTTAATATAAGTAGTTTAAATGATGATGGTTCTGGTTTAACAGATACAAATTATACAAATAATTTTGCAAATGATGATTATGTTGCTGGGGGTCATAGTGGTAGACAATCCTCTACTTCAGTAACTGCTTATTGGTTATTTCCTACTGCCGATGGTGGAACGATAGTATATAGCACCTCATCAACAAGTTGGACAGGTGGCTATAGTAATGGTAGTAGTTCTGATTTGGGGCCGTTTGATATGGATTTAGCTCTTTGTACTATTCACGGAGAATTAGCATGAGCGAAATACGAGTAGATAAAATCTCAGGCAAGACTTCTGTTAATGCTATCACTGTAACGGTTAAAGATGGAGTTACTCATTCTTTGCAACAAGGGTTAGCAAGCACAATATTAAATTTTAATCAAGAAACGCAAACAATAGTAAATAGTTTTAATATATCAGGCACTGTAGATAATGGAACTGGAGATTCAACTATATCCTATTCAAACAGTTATACTGAGGATGACAATGATAATGCTTTATATGTGTTTTGTATATTAGGCGTTTACAAAGACGGCACTCAAGCTGTTCAAGAAAGTTATGGTAATGGTGTAATGGGCAATAGTTTTTCTAAATCAGATGCTCAGATGCGTTTTAGATTTATGCACGTTACTAGCAACGTATATGATTTAGAATTTGTAAATGTTCTTATTCATGGAGATTTAGCATGAGTACCTTAAAAGTAGATAATCTCCTTTTAGCAGATAATAACAAAGGTACTGGTAGAATACTTGAGATGTTTGGTGGTGTTTGTGCAGGACAAACTTTTGAAGTTTTAAGTGGTTCATATGCGTTAGAAAATGTAACAGCCTCACAAAATTTAACAACGTCTTATGTAGATGTAACAGGGAGTAGCATAACTTATACTCCACCTGAAGGCACAAAAAATGTTATTTATAAATTTAATTTTCTCATAAATAGGGGAGATACTAATGCAATGGGGCATGGAAAAGTATTTCTTGATGACAATGAAATTCTTTATCGTAGATTTACTGTAGGACAATATACTGATTATGGTTCTCTTTCTACAGTGGTTTCTTCGTTTCAATGTAATGCGGGTGTTGAAGATTTGAACACTGGTGCGCTTACAAGTTGGACAACTCCAAAAACTTTAAAATTACAAATGAGAGAGTACAGTTCTACTGTTGAATCAAAACTTCATGGAACATATTTCTGGGACGGAACTACATCAGTACAGTTTCATCTACCTTCAATAGAAATAATGGCAATAGGATAAATAATGGATACACCACAATTTCAAGGCATACACTTATTTGACAGACTATGTTGGGCTAAAGAAAATTTAGATGGTGTGCAGTCAGACTATCGAGTCGTTTATGAAGACAAGATAGACGAATGTGCAAAGATACTTGTACCCGACCCTAATTGGATGGCTTGTGCTTTACAGGGTGGTATATTGCCTCCTGTTTGGGTATACTGGGAATTAAAGAAGGATGAAGCTCAACCTGATTTTAAAAAACATACTCGCGGTTATTTATTACATCAAACAGAGCCTGTTGAGGCAATGACAGAGGAAGAGGCAATAGAATACTTAATTCAGAAAGACATACCAGAACACGTTTGGAA